>Ga0182012_10000036_pt1 | contig 137190 bp, 103 predicted proteins | sample 612S2SmetaG_FD_120486 | JGI IMG/M metagenome (GOLD analysis project Ga0182012, IMG submission 120486) | Permafrost microbial communities from Stordalen Mire, Sweden - 612S2S metaG | ecosystem: Environmental > Terrestrial > Soil > Wetlands > Permafrost | place: Sweden: Stordalen | collected... | reverse complement strand
ATCGAACCGACGCATAAAGGTTTTGCAGACCTCTCCCTTACCACTTGGGTACCGCGCCCCTGTAGTGCCAATCCTGACCAGCCAATCCCGAACAGCCAATCCTGAACCAGCGAATCCTGAACCAGGAGTGGAACCGCCGACCGGCGCTGAGTGCGCCTCGCCTCAGGTTGGAACCGGGGTCCCTTCACGCCTTCTGCCGGCGCGTCGGGTTGTCTGGAGCGGGAGACGGGACTTGAACCCGCGACCCTCGCCTTGGCAAGGCGATGCTCTACCACTGAGCTACTCCCGCATGGTTCCCACTGAGTATATCAAGCCGTACGCGAACCTGGTCAATGCGCCGCCTCCGGATAATCCACCCGCACCGCGACAATCTCATACGGCCGGAAATGCACGGTCACATGATCGCCTTCAAGGGGCAGCGGGTCGCCCTCCGGCTTCTCCATCAGGTTGGTCTCAACAGCCCCAGTGGCGCCTGGCGGAACCCGCAACTGCGCGCTGCCGCCTTTGCCCGCCCACTCATAAAAATGGAAGACCAGCGCGTGGCTGTCCTCCGCCTTCTTCATCGCGGTCAGGACCAGATCGTCTGGCGTGACCCCGACAAAAGAATGCTGGGCAGGCAGCGACCCGGTGTGCGCCTCCACCTGCATCGCGTGCAGCTTGTAGTTGAAGTCGAAACCGTGCCGCACTGTCATCGCCTGTTTCCAGTCGCCGGCATGCGGATAGAGCGCGAAGCTGAAATGATGATGCCCACGGTCGGCATTGGGATCGGGCCAAACCGGCGAGCGCAACAGTGTCAGCCGCAGGAGATTGCCCACGCCGTCGTACCCGTATTTCGACTCGTTGATCAGACTGAACCCGTGCTGCTCGTTCCCCAAGTCTGCCCAACGCTGCGCGCCCACTTCGAACTGCGCCTTCTCCCAGCTGTTATTGCGCGTCGTCGGCCGCTGGATCGTACCGTAAGGAATCTCGTAGGTCGCGAATGGGCTCGTCGCCGAGAGCGCGAAAGCGTCCTTCAGCAGCACGTGGGTCTCGTGCCAGTCGATGTCGTTGACCACCGCGGCTTCATCCGACCCTGCATCGAGCTGAATCTCCTGTACAAATTTGGAGCTTTGCCAGTGGCGGGTTACCCGGATCGAAGCACGCATCGGCCCATGCTCCACCACCTCCACCGAATCGGCGTCGGTGATGCGCGTGGGCGGCACGTCCAGTGTTCCCGGATCGATGTTCCACGCGTCGTAATCCTTCGGCGTGTCCTTAAATGTCTGGAGCTCGTTGCCGCACGAACCTTCCGCAAGCGTCTCGAAGCCCGCCTTCTTGTCATAGAGGCTGGTGATGCAGCCGTTCTTCGGATCGACCACGACCCGCAGCGCTGCATTCTCGAGCGTTGTTCCGTTCACCTTCAGATCGCTCGCGAAGGGACGCTTGCCCGGCACGACCCGCAGGACTTCGTATCCCAGCGAAGGGACGTCCCGCGCCTCAACCAGCAGATGGAAGGTGTTCGTCGTTGCATCCTTCGAGAGCGCTTCCGACGGAAGCACCGCTCCGTGGGAATCCAGCACCGACACGTCCGGCGTCGCCGCCGGCATTTGTACATCGACGGTTACGTTTCCACTTCGCGCCCACCCCAGCGGGTTGAAGACCAGCACCGGCACACCCTGCCCAACCCTTGTGTCGATATGCGCAGCTACAGTCTTCAACGCCTTCGCCGAGATCTCATTCGTCGACCACCGCACGGCGTCGTAATCCTTCTGCGCGTCCTGATAGATCACGCCAATGCCCGAGCCCGCCGCCAGATCGTGAAACTGATTGAAGGTGATTTTCTTCCAGTCCTCGGTCAGATCGTCGCCCGGATAGGGGTTCCCATCCAGCCATGCCAGGGAGGCGTACTTCTCCGCATTCAGCGCCCACTCCGAACTTTCTCGCATGTTGCGCTTGTGATTCGCCTGCGTGGTGAAGACGCCGCGGTGATACTCGAAATACATTTCGCTCTTCCACGTGGGGATGTCGATCTTTCCCTCGACAGGAGGCGGCTCATGGTAGCCTTGCGCGATGCTGCGATAATCCCACTCCGGCGACTGCGGAGCCAGCTCGTTCTCGACGGTTGAGAACCATGGCTGTGCCGTCCCGAATTCCATCTTTGGCACAATCCTGCTGGGCTGCATCCAGTGCAATCCCTCGTCCAGCATGGCGCGTGTTGGGCCGCCGCCGTGATCGCCCACGCCGAACAGGTCGAGCATGTCGGTCAATCCGGTTGCATATTCGCGGGCCTGCGCAAGATCCACCGAGAGCCGGACTGGATTCAGATTCGTATTCGCGTAATCGTGCGGGAAATAGGTCAATACCTTGCTGCCATCCGGCGATTCCCACCAGAACAGCTTGAAGGGAAGCTTATTGGTGTCGTTCCATTCCATCTTCTGGGTGACGAAGTAATCGACGCCCGACTTCTTGTAGATCTGGGGCAGCTGCCAGTTATAGCCGAACGAATCCGGATTCCAGCCGATGCGGACATCCACGCCATAGTGTTGCTGGTACCACCGCTTGCCGATCAGCAGCGACCGTGCGGTCGATTCGCCGTCGGGCATGTTCAGGTCCGGCTCCACCCACATCCCGCCGACCACTTCCCACCGGCCTTCCTTAATCCGTTTTTTGATTTGTGCGTCGATCTCCGGATAATCCCGCGCCATCCAGTCGTTGTAGGCCGCCGCCGACTGGGTGTACGTATAAGTCGGGTATTCATTCATCAGCTGCAGCGCGGTCGAAAAGGTGTTCTTTACGGTGTCGACGGTTTCAGTCCACGGCCACAGCCACGCCGCATCGATGTGGGAATTGCCCGTGAGGTGCAGCGTCGCCTGCTCCATCATCGGCTTCAGCGCTTCGAGCGTCGTCTGCGCATCGCGCAGCGATGTGTCAAACTGCATCTGATCCGCACTGTCCAGGGCCTTCAGGTCGACCTGGCCAATCGCCTTACCCAGCGTCGCCTGATCCGCGCTCACGTCTTTCGACAGACTGGGAATCAGCACCGCCGCCGAAAGAAACTCCTCGCCGATATCCTGCGGGCTGGGCCGCTCGGACGCGAAGGAAATACTCATCGGGCTTCCGGTGAAGTGCTTCTGGTCCACCGTCGCCATCAGCTTCACCGCGACCAGGACTCGATCGCCTGGACGCGCGTGATCGAACAATACGATCGGCTCCAGATCGTCTCCCATCGCCACGCGCCGCCCGTTGAAGTAAACGATTTGGGGCAGCGGCCCATTGACCCAGGCTTCAAAGCGAAACCAGATGCGCGTGCCGGTCAGGTCGTACCCGTCGAGATTCTTCGGCACCTCAACCCATTGCCGGAACCACAACGCCTGTTCCGGATAGGTCGAGTCCGGCTTGGCCACGGGCCACGAAGAGTCATCGATGTTGGGATCTTCGGCGTGCGGCAGGTCGCCCACGTGGTAATGCCACACGCCCGGTGGCAGATGACTCAGGTTTTCGAGTCGCGCAATGACGGAGCGCTGCGCATCCGGTAACTTCTTCTCGATGTCCAGGCTCTGTTGAAGAAACTGCCCCTGCGCCGCTCCGCAAAAAAGAATTGCCGCCGCCGACATTCGTAACCACTGCCTCGACACAATCGATCCTTTAGCCGCCATTCTGCCGATCCTCTGACCCAGCCGTTGAGGATACCACTTTGCAGGATGCGGCGCGGTGCGGTTCCGTCTCCGCATCGCCAATACTGCCGCGAGACCTCCGGACTGCGGCATTCATGCGGCGACAAGGGGTTACAATTCGGGCGGAAATCTCCGCCGGGAAGGAGGCTGCCCGTGAAGCGCATTGCTCTGCTGGTTCTCGCCGCCGTATTCGTTTCTCCATCTCACCCCCAGCAATACACCCGCGGCATCGGCGTTTATCCTGGCGACCCCAGTGAATACACCGGCCCGACTCTCATCACTGACACGGATACCTATCGCAACCTGGCCCTGCACCGCCCCGCTTATCAATCCAGCGCCTACGACTACAACCTCACCGCGCAACTCATCACCGATGGCATTAAGGAGCCCGCGCTTCCTGACCGGGGGCTCATCGCGGGCACCAGCGAGTCCACCTTTCCGCGCTGGATCGTCACCTCCACATCGAGTGGGGGCATTCTCAATAAGCAGGAGCGCGAAGTCTTTCTCGATGGCAACATCACCTCATCGGTCGATGTCAGTGGCGACCATCCGTGGGTCGAATTCGACATGGAAGGCGGAGGCCAGCTGCCGGAAATCGATCGCATCGACCTGTGGCTGCGCCGCATGAACGGGCCACTGCCTGTTACCGGTTGGACGTACATCGTATCCGGCTCCGACGACCACGTGACGTGGAAGGAGCTGGGACGTTCCACCGGGACCGACTGGCCCAGCATGAAGTTCTCCGGGCCAAGCTTCATGCAGTCCATCCCCTTCAACGCGCCGGCTCAGAATCGCTGCTACCGAGTGCAATTTTCCGCCGAAGGAATTAAAACCTGGGGCGTAGCCGAGCTCGCGACCTTTGACAAAGGTCAGGAGGTCCACGTGGCCGGCCCGTATAACTTCTCGAGCGCCTGGATGTCCGCTCTGCCGTCAGCCGGCAGCGGGCCGGAGTGGGCCTACGTCGACCTCGGCGCGCCCTGCACATTCGACCGGATCGTCCTGGATTGGATCCAACGGGCGGCAGAAGGTTCGATCCAGATCTCCGACGACGCCAGGAATTGGCAAACGATCCAGCCGATCCCGGCTAACCCCGTGGACCTTACCGATGAGGTCCACTTCGGTCGGCCCGCGCACGGCCGCTACGTGCGCGTCCTCATGACCAGGCCCGCTGCACCTGGCCAGCCCTACATTCTCAGCGAGCTTGAAGTCTGGGGCAGAGGTGGACTGGTCCCCGTGGCACACCCGGCGCCTGAAATAACGTCTGCAGTCGACGCGGGCAGCCCACTGCCGTTATCCGGGGGTGCATGGAAGCTCCAGCGCGCTTCCCTTGTGTCTGCAACCGGCGAGCAGATCGCGCAGCTCGGCTTCTCCGACCAAGACTGGATGATCGCTACGGTTCCTGGCACCGTCCTCACCAGCTATCTCAACGATGGAGCGATTGCCGATCCCGATTTCGGCGATAACCAATATGCAGTCCCAGATTCCTTCTTTTGCGCCGACTTCTGGTACCGGGATGAATTCGTCGCGCCCGCAGTGCAGCCTGGGCAGCACCTGTGGCTCGACTTCGACGGCATTAACTGGAAGGCCGAAATCTACCTTAACGGCCGGCACCTCGGCCGCATCGATGGCGGCATGATGCTGGGCCGCTTCGATGTCACTTCGCTCATTTATCCGGGTGCGTCGAATACCCTCGCTGTGCGCATCATCGCGAACGCCAACCCGGGCAGCACCAAAGACAAGGCTGGCCGCACGGTCAACGGTGGCGCACTCGGCCGGGACAACCCGACCTTCCACGCCGCAGCGGGATGGGATTGGATCTCCACGATCCGCGGCCGCGATGACGGCATCTGGAACAGCGTCTCGCTGACAACCAGCGGCCCGGTCACCATTGAATCCCCTCTTGTTTCGACTACTCTGCCACTTCCCGATACCACCCACGCCGACGTCACCGTCGAGACCACGCTCCACAACCAGGACGCGCAGCCCGTTTCCGGCACGCTGCGCGTCACCTTTGGCGACGTACGGGCCGAAATACCCGTCACCCTTGCCGCATCCGAATCAAGAACCGTTCAGCTCACTCCGGCGACCCAGTCCGCCCTCCATCTCACCAACCCGAAGCTGTGGTGGCCGGTCGGCTATGGCGGCCCTAACCTTTATCCGGTGACAATTGCTTTCACCGTCAACGGTAGAGTCTCCGATTCAAAGTCCTTCCAGGCCGGCGTGCGTGAGTTCACCTACTCCGAGGATGGCGGCATTCTCAAAATGTGGATCAACGGACGCCGCTTCATCGCTCGCGGCGGCAACTGGGGCTTCTCCGAATCCATGCTCCGCTATCGCGCCCGCGAGTATGAGACCGCGATGCGCTACCACCGCGACCTCCACTTCAACATGATCCGCAACTGGGTTGGAATGACCGACGACGAAGCCTTCTACGACGCGGCCGATCGCAACGGCATCGTCATCTGGCAGGATTTCTGGCTCGCTAATCCGTGGGACGGCCCCAACCCCGACGACAATGACCTCTTTCTCGCCAACGCGAAGGACTATCTTCTCCGCATCCGCAACCACGCCTCGCTCGGCCTGTTCTGCGGTCGCAACGAGGGGTTCCCGCCGCAGCCCATCGACGACGGGCTCCGTAGTCTGGTCGCTACGCTGGAGCCGAACTCGCACTACATTTCCAGCTCCGCCGACGGCCCGGTCAGCGGCCACGGACCTTACAGGGTCGAGCCGCTCCGCTACTACTTCGAGCACGCCCCCGTGAAGTTCCACTCGGAGATGGGCTCACCCAACGTGCCTGAAATGGAGACCCTGCGGCGCACCATGCCCGAATCCGCTATGTGGCCCCAGGGCTATCAATGGCCGCTCCACGACTACTTCATTCGCAGCATGTACCCCGAATTCCATTTCCCCCCTAATGAAATCGACCAGGAATACGGCGGCGCCAACAACATCAACGACTGGTTGGAGCTGGCGCAGCTCGTCGACTACAACGCCTATCGGGGCATGTACGAGGGCCAGAACAAAAACCGGCTTGGCCTGCTCATCTGGATGAGCCACCCGGCGTGGCCTTCGCTCCTGTGGCAGACCTATGACTATCTCTTCGACACCGATGCCGGCTACTATGGCGCGAAGAAAGGGGCGGAGCCGCTCCACATTCAGTGGAACGCCGCGACCGACGGCGTCGAAGTCGTCAACGACAGCGCCGGTGACCAAACGGGCCTCACCGCCCATGCCGAAATTCTCAACATCGACGGATCATTGAAGTGGGAGAAGTCCGCAACCCTTGACAGCCAAGAAGACTCGACCGCGCTGGCGATTCAGCTTGAGTTTCCCGCGGGTCTCTCGAAGACCCACTTCATCCGCCTCACGCTTTTGAAGAACGGCAAGGTGCTCTCGTCGAATTTCTACCTGCGCGGGCTCGCCGAGAACGACTACACCGGCATCCGCGAACTGCCGAGCGTGACCGTTGCTCTGAAAAGTCACATCAAACGCGAGGGATCGCAGTGGGTCATCGATGCGGACCTGCGCAACACTTCAAAGTCGCCGGCACTTCTGGTCCGCATCAAAGCCGTGCGGGAAAGAACCGGCGACCTCATCGTCCCCGCCCTCTACGACGACAACTACATCGCGCTTATGCCTGGCGAGCGCCGTACGATTCACATGCGGCTAGAAAACGCCGACACACGCGGGGAGCGACCGCGAGTCATCGTTAAAGGCTTCAACCTTAGTGGCAGCGGACATAGCTGGGAGGCGAAAGTTCCGGCAGCGATGCAATCCGGATCTCTCAAATAGCGCGCTACTGCACTTTTATCGTCGCGCTCAGGGGAAGGTTTGCAGAAGAATCGCCCACCATCAAGCTTACCGGCTCCGCCTCCACGCGAAATTCCCCCGCCTTTGTATCCCAATACGCCAGCCGTGAAGCCGGCAACGGAATCTCCACCGTCTTCGTCTGACCAGCTTCCACCATTACTCTCTGGAATCCCTCCAGCTCCTCGCGCGGCCGTTCCACCTTTGAGTGCAAGTGCTTCACATACAGCTGCACCACGTCATCGCCCGCGCGGCTTCCGGTATTTGTCACATCCACCGATACAGTTACGGTTCCGTCCTTTGCAAGCCCCCCCGAGCTGGTCTTCAGGTTCGAAAATTTAAACGTGGTATAACTCAGCCCAAACCCAAACGGATAGAGCGGCTCTCCCTTGAAATACATATAGGTGTAGCCATCGCGAATGTTGTAATCCATGCTCGGCGGCAGCTGGTCGAGCGACTTTGGCCACGTCTCCACCAGATGGCCGCCCGGGTTGAACTCCCCAAAAAGTACCCTGGCCAGCGCCGTCCCCTCGTCCTGCGAGGTATGCGTCATGTGCAGAATCGCGGGCACGTGCTCCTGGCTCCAGTTGATTGCAAATGGAAAACTCGATATCAGAATCACCACCGTCTTCGGATTGACGGCGAACACCTGTCGGACCAGTTGTTCCTGGGCAAGATCGATACTTTGGCGGTCGCGCCCTTCGCGCCCATCGCTGGGCACAGTGCAGGGCAGCGTTCCGCCACCATCCGGGGTGTTCACCCAGTCGTGCCCCATGTCCGGTCCGCAGGTCGGGTCGTTCCCCACCACCACCACGGCAACATCGGAGTGCCGCGCCGCATTGATCGCGGCGTTGCCCAACTCATCCGCCGCGTAGTTGACCTTGACGTCGGGCCCAACCTCAGCCTTGATCCCATCGAGCGGCGTCACTTTATAAGGAGGGGTCCCGCCGTACCAATCCCAGTGCACCGAATCCGCCAGCGGCCCAATCACCGCGATCGACTTAATGCCGTTCTTGTCGAACGGCAGCAGATTCTTCTCGTTCTTCAGCAGCACTACTGACTCCAAGGCCAGCTTTTTTGAAACGTCCCGATCGCGATCTGTATTCCACGGTTCCGGATCATCCTTGATCTTCGTGTACGGCACCAACTCCGGGGGATCGAGCAACCCCAGTTTGATAGCAATTCGGAATTTGTATCGGAGAACGGCATCGATATCGGCCACCGTCAGCGAGCCGTCTTTCAGTGCTGCCTTTGTCTCGTCTACATAGCGATCCAGAAACTGATTAATGCCGTTCTTGATGCAAGCCACCACCGCTGCTTCCGTGTTGGGGAAGGTGTGCCGGGGATCGACCAGCAGGTGCACCGCTCCGCCGTCCGTCGACAGCACATCCACGCCCCATTTGTCCCGCACAATGCTCTTCAGGATCGGATTCACCGCCATCGGCGTCCCGTTCCAGGCGTTGTACGACGCCATCACGGCCTTCGCGCCGCCTTCCAGAAACGCCATGCGGAAGGGAACTGAATAGTACTCCCAGAAGAGCCGCTCATCGAAATCCGACGAAGAACGATCACGCAGGTTTTCATTCTCGTTGGCCAGGAAATGCTTCAGCAGCGGCGAGGCCTGCCAGTATTTCGGATCGTCGCCTTCGAGGCCCTTGCTGAATGCAATCGCCATCGTCCCGTTGAAAAACGGATCCTCGCCGTACACCTCTTCGCTGCGTCCCCATCGCGGATCGCGCGCCAGATCCGCCTGCGGTCCCCAGTCCATGAGAATCTGGCGGTCGTACTTCGCCGTCTGTGTGGTGAACCGCGCCTCGTAACCTTCCACGCCACCGGCCTGCCGCACCAGCTGCGGATCCCACGACTCGCCCATGCCCGGCGGCTGCGGGAACTGCGTCGTTGTGATTGGCTCGTGCTTTCGGTGCGATTCGCGCTGCACGATCCCGTGAATCCCTTCGGAGCTGCCGATGTTTGAGATTCCCAGCCGCGGCACCCCCGTCCGCGTCCCGAGTACATCGATCTTCTCCTCGGTCGTCATCAGCGACAGCAGATTGTCGATGCGCTTGTCCACGGCCAGATTCGGATCGTTGAATGGATACTGTGGTTGTTGCGCGAAGGCCGGAACAAGTCCTGCCGCGAACACAGCTGCAAATGCCGAAAAGCGGGCGGCACGATACTTTTTTGCCATCTCAGGAATCCGTTTCCACTTCGTATTCTGCAGGGCGTGGCCGGAACTGCCGCTGGAACGCACCAAGGCTATCACGTGTCGCACCCGCTGTGAGGGCGATGCGCGTGCTGACCTCGTACGGCTCCAAACGAACGAACCCCCGGAAACGAAAAGGATCGCAAGGTGCCCGCAGGCCACGGATTCGAGGCCTATGCCCGCCGCACCGCCGAACTTTTCCGTGTCGGCCCCCCCCGGCCAAACATCCACTGACGGAGGCTGCCGGTTCGCATATTGGCCATTGGAGGTGCCATGAATGCCTTTTCCCCATCTACGTGGCTGCGTTCGTTCGCCACTTGGCGAGGTGCAGCTCCAATTCTGCCGATGCCTTCGAGTGGACGCGGACGGGAATGTCCATGCAGGCCGTCTGAGCCATTCGCCCGCCACGCCATGCGTGCCTCATTCGCGAATCCGGGTCACAAGCCTTTGCCTCTGCCGGTTCGTTTCGCCGAAAACCGCCGCTTCCTTCCGGTCCCACGTTCCTGGTCCCGCATGTGGCTTTTCGCCGGCACTGGCGATGTGCATCGCTTCGGACCGCCCCCGGCCGGCCAGTCCCCCTTGCCGCTCATGTAACGCGCAGCGTCGTCATAGCAGCTCTGCAGCCAGCCGGATCGATTTGCGTTACAGGTCACCTCCGCCCGTTGCCGCGGCGTCAGCGACTAAAAGCAGGTTGCACCATTTGTGGTGCACAAAGTAGTGGCTGTGTGACGAGGGGCGAGGTGCGGCTAATTGTCGCAGGGTGGCTTTCGCTACAAGTCGAAATATGATGGGTTGAATGATTGCAGCGCTGAGAACCTGGTCCCGGGGACACACAGATTTGGCTCCGATTCACGGTGAGGCCTCCACGACCGAGCCCGACACATCGGAAGCCGATCCTGCCCCGAACCTGGCTTTGCCCTGGGTCATTCGGCTCCGCTATGGGATGGTCGTGGGCGGAGCCGTGACGCTTCTGGTCGCTGCACGCAGCTTTAGCTTCTGCCACTCGGTTTTGTGGGTACTCCTCCCCCTGCTTTCGGTACTTGCAACCAACCTCTGGCTCCATCCCGCGATCCACCGTTCCCTTCATTCATCCCAGGCCCTTTTGGGTGCAACCTTTGCTTTTGACACACTATGCCTCACGGCAGCGCTCGCGCTGACCGGCGGACCGATGAACCCATTCAGCCTGCTGTACCTTGTGCAGATCACTCTGGCGGCTGTCGTTCTGAACCGGAACTGGACCTGGATTCTGGTCGGCCTCTCTGCTGTCTCCTTCGGCCTCCTGTTTTTCCTGCCCTCGGCGTGTCTTGAATGTCATGTCCCGGGCGAACACGAGATGTTTCCCCATCTGGTTGGGATGTGGTTCGCCTTCATCGTCGCCGCCACATTGATCAGCTTCTTCACCGGTCGGATCTCGAACGCGTTGCGCCACAGAGAACAGGAAATACTGATACTGCAGAATCACGTCGCCAGACAGGAGAGACTGACGTCCCTCGTCACCCTCGCAGCGGGCGCAGCCCACGAATTGAGCACGCCGCTGGGAACGATTGCTGTTGTGGCTCGGGAACTCGAACGCTATGCATGGAGCCTCACCAACGGGGACGATCTCGGCGACGATGCACGGCTGATTCGTTCGGAGGTAGAACGCTGCCAGCAGATTGTTCATCGGATGAGCGCGGGGGGGGCAGAGCCGGCCGGCGAATCGCCACGGATTATTCAAACGGGCGAACTTCTCGGTCAGGCTCTCGACGAGATCTCCGAATCGCATCGCGCTCGGGTATCCCTCGATGCCGGCGATGAAGAATTGACCCTTTGCCTGCCGGTGCGAGCGACCGTCCAGTCTCTGACGGCTCTCCTCAGGAATGCCTCGATGCCGGAACCGACGATCAGCAGATCATCGTGCAGGCTCGACGGATTGAAACGGGGCTGGTCGCTCTCTCTGTTCGGGATCGAGGCCGCGGGATGAGCGAGGAAATACTTCGCCGGATCACCGAGCCCTTTTTCACGACGAAACCGCCTGGCAGAGGAATGGGCCTCGGAACATTTCTGGTACGCACATTTGCTGAGCGCCTTGGAGGCAGCCTCTCCTGTGAATCGGCGCCCAGCCGCGGTACTATCGCAACCCTGACTCTGCCAATTCACTTTCAGCCAGCGCGAGATCACGACGATGCCACAGCGTGAAGCAACACGCCGGGTGATGGTCGTCGATGACGATGAGGTGTTCCGTACGCGCCTGAGCCGGGCGTTTGCTCAGCGCAACTGGGAATCCCGGGCCGCGGGCGACGGTGAAGAGGCGCTGTCTGTGGCAGGTGAACTGAAGCCGGATCTGGCTCTGATCGACCTCCGCATGCCCGGTATGGATGGTCTTGATCTGGTCGAGAAACTGCGAGCAGCCGACCCCGCGGTGACCATCATTGTCCTGACTGGATATGGAAGCATTCCCACAACCGTCGCTGCGATGAAACGCGGCGCGGACCACTACCTCAGCAAACCTGCGGATGCGGATGAGATTCTTTCGGCATACGAGAAGCTGCAGCCGTCGGACGATGGCGAAGCTGATGTTCCCACTACGACTCCAACCCTTGCTCGCGTGGAATGGGAGCACATGCAGCGCGTGATCGCCGATTGCGGCGGTAACATCTCCCAGGCGGCGCGTGCACTGGGGATCCATCGGCGATCTCTGCAGAGAAAACTGTCGAAATATCCGCCGCATCGCTGATCGCGGGTCCGGTTAGTGTTAGTGACTGAGGCTGCGACAATTTGCCGCAAGCGCCTGGACGAATCGCCCTGGGCAATCCGCTCTATAAAAGAGGGAAGGCGCACACGTGCCGATTCGACATGAATTTCACCATCGTCGTGATGCTCGCAGTGCTTGCTGGTTCTCCCAGTACAGCCCTGCAGAGCAGGATCCGAAAAATCGAGGGCAGGCTGATGGCCCCGTGCTGCTACACGCAGACCATCGACGTGCACGAAAGCGAAATTGCGCAACAGATGCGGGGCGAAGTGACTCAGATGGTTTTGGCCGGCCAGAGTGACGAGGCGATCATCAACCACTATAAGGCGATCTATGGAGAGGGCATCCTTGCCGTTCCTGATGGGGCCAGTGGATCGCTGGTGTTTTCCATTCCCGGCTTTATAACCATTTTCGCCGCGCTTGCTCTTTTGGGAGGCATTCTGAAAACAGCACAGAACACGCGCAGCCGTCTCCCTGCATTGCAACCCAGCGTCGACGATCCCATAATCCAGGCTTTCCGCGCCCGAATTCGCGACGAATGGAGCCGCGATCTCTAACCCGGCCGCCTTCTCCCGGGGCCTTCGCTCAGTCAGCATGATGCTCGCCAACCAGGTCCCGATCAGGAGCAAATCGATGTCTCGCCATGTTCCTCATGCTTTTTTCGTTCCTCTTGCTGCGTTATTACTCACCCTCCCCGCCGCCTGTCGCCAGCAAAGCCAGCCTTCGGCCGGAGTCGAACTTCATCCCGTCAACGCCACGGTCCGGCACGAACAGCTGCAGGGTCTGGTGCTGGCGACCAGCCTTCCGACCAGCGAAATTACGGTCAAACATGGAGTGATTCCCAACTTCATGCCGGCCATGACGATGGTCTACAAGGTGAAGAATCCAGCGGATGTACAAAAGCTCCGGCCGGGCGATGAGATTTCCGCCGACATTCTTGTTCCCTCCGACTCCGAGGACTATCTGCTCGACAACATCGCGATCACCAGTGAAAAAGGCCGCAGTCTTCCACCGACTCTGCTGCCGCCTCATCAACTCATGATCGGGGAGCTGGTCCCCGATGTGGCTTTGATGAATCAGGATGGCAAGCCCGTTCACCTGAAGGACTATAAGGGAAAAGCAGTCCTTATTACCTTCATCTACACACGTTGTCCGATGCCAACTGCTTGCCCTCTCATCTCCAGCCACTTTTCCGAAGTCAACAAATTGCTTTCGCAGGACCCTAAGGCCTATGCCAACAGCCTTCTGATCAGCATCAGCCTGGACCCCGCCTACGATAAGCCGCCTGTCCTTCGCCAATATGGGCTGGCCTATCTCGACGACAACGCCGCCGCATTTTCTCACTGGGAATTCGCTGACACCACGCCCGACGACTTGAGGAAACTCGCTCAGGCATTCGGGCTTGAATATTCCGTTGAGGACAATCAGATCACACACACCATGCAGACCACGCTGATCGACAAAAACAGCAAGGTCGCTCAGCAGTGGGAGGGAAGCGGCTGGAATCCTCATGATGTCGCTGCGGCGGTCGAGGCGGCTGCCATGAAGGGAGCGGCGTAATCGGGCGATGAAACGAAGCTATCTTGCTGCGCTCTTGATTTCCGGGTGTTCGGCGCTGCTCCTGTGGGTACCGGGATGCTCCAAGCCACTGACCCAGACCGAGGCGGACGGAAAAGACCTCTATGAGATTCATTGTTATGAATGTCACGATGAGAATCAGTTGGGGCTAAAGAAGGTTCCTCCAAAGCTTCACGATGTTTTCTCCGCGCACTTTCTGCCGGACGGCACGACCCCGGCCACCGACGCGGCGGTCCGACAGGTAATTGTCTACGGAAAACGCACTATGCCCCCATTTAACGGCCGGCTCAGCGATGATCAGATTGCCGATCTGATCGCATACCTCCACCGGAAGTAGAATCGATCCCCGAAAGGCCCGCTCCGTCTTCGGGCCCATTCAGGCTGCCTCCTCTGCCGTATGCCCACGACTCGCTCGAACCTCACATCGATGCTGAGACGATGCGCTTGCACCACGACAAGCATCACGCCAGCTATGTCGAGCATCTCCACACGGCGGTTGCCGGTGGCAGGGCTGGACGAACTGATTTATGCGGGCGACCAGTTCGCGAATGCTGGCCCGCGATCGTCGAAGTACCGCAGGTCAGCTCGGAGCGCCCCTAGCAGGGCCTGAGCCTTCTCATCTCTTTTTTTTTTCGCCGGACTCGGCCATCGACCTGTCCGCTGGGCGACGCGCCGTGCGCGAAGGCCGCCCTTGAAATGCTCCAGCCGAATTACGGCGATTCATCCCTCAATGGCCCTGGCATTTCCTTCTCTATAATCAAGGTGTGGCCCTGTCTTTTGCCATGGCATTACGCGCGCCTGTTGTCCTGCTGGCTGCCTTACTCCTGCCGCCGCAGGCGGCGCAGAATCTGGGCACAGACCTGGACGGGCATCCGATTCGGGATCTCGCGCCTGCGAATGCCAGGGCGGTCGTGCTGTTCTTCGCGGCGTCCGACTGCCCCATCTCCAACCGTTATATCCCCGAAATCGAGCGGCTTGATCGCGAGTTCGCGCCCAGGGGCGTCACGTTTTGGTGGGTGTACCCCAACCCCTCCGACACCGCCGAAGTTGTCCGCGACCACCAGGAGCAGTTCAATTTACGGGGGCAAATTATTCTGGACACCGCACAGCGGATCACGCGGATTGCCCACGCCACCATAACCCCCGAAGCGGCGCTTTTTGTGCCCGATTCGTCCGGGCTGCGCGAAGTGTATCTCGGCAGAATCGACGACCGGTACATCGCACTCGGAAAGGAGCGACCGGCGGCGAGCACGCATGATCTGGAAAGCGCCATCCGGTCCGTCCTTAACCGCGCGCCGGTTCAAAAGCCGGGCGGTCCCTCGGTTGGCTGCTCGATTGTGCCCCTCAACGCCCAATGAACAGGTTCCGGCGCCTGGTGAGGGCGTTCCATCGCATGGCATCCGTGCCGCGTCGGAGTGTCGTTCTTTTCGTGATGCTCGGCGTCACAATTTCTGTGGCCACCTTCGCGGCTTCCAACCCGCACCAACGCGGTGGCGACACCGTCTCGGTTCGTCCCACCTGGAATCGCGACATCGCGCCCATCGTTTACCGCAACTGTGCTGTCTGCCATCATCCCGGCGGTGGCGGCCCTTTCAGCCTGCTCGGCTTCCACGACGCCGTGCGCCGCGGCCCGCAGATTCTGGAAGCCACCGGATCGCGATATATGCCGCCATGGCTTCCCGCTCCCGGCTTCGGGGACTTCGCTGGCGCGCGCCGCCTCAGCGATGAGCAGCTCGCGCTGATACGCAGGTGGGTCGAGTCCGGAATGCCGGAGGGCGACAGCCCAGCACCTGCGGCGCCTCACTTTGACGCGACCTGGCAATTGGGCAAGCCCGACCTCGTACTCACAGTCGAACGCCCGTTTACCCTTGCGGCGGGAGGCGCCGATGTCTTCCGCAACTTCATTTTCCAATACCCGCTGAGCCAGACCCACTTCATTCGCGCCGTCCAGATCCTGCCCAGCGTGCCCTCTGTGGTCCACCACGCAAACATCCTCATCGATCGCACGGCTTCGTTTCGCCGTCTTCACCCCAGCGACTGGCAGGACGGAGTCCCCGGCATGGAGATTCAGCTCGATACCGGCAACACCTTCGATCCCGACAGCCACTTTCTCTTCTGGAAGCCCGACACACCGGCCCTCGAAGAGCCGGAAGGGATGCCCTGGCGGCTCGATGCCGGCAACGACCTGGTGCTCAACATGCACCTGAAACCCAGCGGCAAGCCAGAGAACATCACTGCGCGGATCGGACTTTACTTCTCCGCTGCGCCAGCCGTCGAACATCCCATGCTGCTCCAGCTGGAGGATGACCGCGACCTGGACATTCCGGCCGGCGCGCGCAACTTCGTCGTCGAAGACGAGCTAACGCTTCCCATCGACGTGAAGGTTCTGGGCGTCTATCCTCACGCGCACTATCTCGGCCGTGAGCTTGCGGCGTGGGCCATCCTGCCCGATCGGCGGAAGACGTGGCTCATTCGCATTCCCAGCTGGGACATCGATCGCCAATCCGTCTACCGTTATCGCGAACCGATGGTGCTGCCGCGCGGGACCGTCCTGCACATGCGCTACGTCTACGACAACTCTGAAGACAACATCCACAATCCCAACACCCCGCCGATCCGCGTGCGCGCCGGCAACCGCTCAGTCGACGAGATGGCTCACTTCTGGCTCCAGGTTCTGCCTGTTAACACGCCGAAAGATTCACCCGATCCGCGCCTCCTCCTTGAGAGGGCGTGGATGGAGCATCGCGTCCAGCGCGGGCCCGATGACGTTATCGCGCGCTACAATCTCGCGTCAGCCGATGCGGGGCTTGGACACTACGATCTGGCCGCGGCTGAGTATCGGCAGGTGCTCGCTGCAAATCCGCGCGACGCGCGCACCCTGAACAGCCTCGGCGCAGCCCTCGAAAGCTCAGGAGACCTCAGGCAGGCTCAGCAAGCCTTCGAGCAGGCCATCCATCTGGCCCCGGAAAGTTGCGATGCGGAGTTCAATCTCGCCGGTCTCCAGTTGAAACTCTCCCGCTTCGCAGAAGCGGAAGCTCACCTGCGCGCGGTTCTCCAACGCTGCCCAAACGACGCCTCCACGCATAGCGCGCTGGGTGTTGCGCTCGCCGGCAGGGGTGAGTCCCCCGCCGCGGGCGCCGAGTTCGAGCGCGCACTCTCGATTGACCCTTCCGACTTCACTGCGCTTTATCATCTCGGGGAAAGTGCAATTGCCTCTGGCGAGCTCGACCGTGCCATCGATCTGCTCCAGAGAGGGTCTGCACAACGGCCCGATGATGTCGATACGCGCGAGCGCCTTGCCATGGCCTTCGCTCAGTCTGGGCGCACGAACGAGGCCCTCAGCCAGCTGCAGGCAGCGGAGAAGATCGCTCCCGGCGATGCCTCAGTCCACTCGCTCCTCTCCCAGGTGCTGGCCAGCTCCGGCGCATTGGCCGGAGCCATCGAAGAACAGACCCGGGCCATCCGCCTGCAGCCGAAGGATGCCGACGGATGGAATAATCTCGGTGTTCTCGAAGCCCGGTCTGGAAGCACCGCCGCTGCTCGCGCCGACTTCGAGCATGCCCTTGACCTCGTTCCCGATCACGTGCAGGCACGCGCCAATCTAGCCCGGCTGCTGCAGCAAACCCAGAATCAGCACGAAAATTGAACTTTGGACCGTGCTCAGACCTTTGAGCCGCAGGAAGCACGAATCACCAGCTCGGTCCTTACGCGAACGTCCATCACGGGATGGTTGGGGCGTTTGATGCGCTCCAGCATCACCGACATCGCCACCGCTCCTATCTCCGCACAGTCCTGGCGGAGGGTAGTCAGTGGAGTGGGCAGGTATCTGGCATAGCTGACGTCATCGAGCCCCACCATGCGGATGTCATCTGGCACGCGCTTGCCGAGAGCGATGATCGTTGCCATCAACCTGGCTGCGGTGATATCGTTCGCGCACACAATTCCGTCCGGCCCTTCGCGGTCCAGCATCTGCTTTACGAACTTGGCGTCTTCGAAATCCGCAAATACCACCTTGCCGTGACCTCCGTCCTGCAGCGCATAAAGCGCCTCCCGATAACCGGCGGCCCGTTCATCAACAGTCGGTGCAGAGTTCGGCCGCGCGGCAAAAATGATTCTCTTGGCACCCGCCCTCAGCAAATGACGCGTTAATATGAAGCCGGCGCGCTGGTTGTCGATTCCCACCAGGTCGAACTCACTGTTATCCGGATAGCGCGCAAGGCAACGGTCCAGCAAAACCACCGGAATATTCGCGCGGACAAACATATCGGCGATGCGGCGATTGGTCCGATCTTTGTCCTCGGCGAACTCCACCGGTGCGAAGAACACGCCGTTTACCCGCTGAGCGATGTACTGCTGGCAAAGACTTTCTGCACCGTCCTCTGGAGAGCGGGCCAGGTTCGATGTGTTTCCCCACGCCAGCGAGTGAGACCGAGCGCCCTGCGTGCTCAGAATGCCCTGACAGATGGGCTCAAAAATGTCGGTGGTGCCAAGTTCTGGAATCAGCACCCCGAACTGCATGGACTCGCCTTCCAGCGGTCGCTCCACATAGGTACCCGAACCGGGGCGCCGGACAACCAATCCCTCGCGCTGCAGATTTTCGAATGCCTTGGCTACGGTGATCCGCGAGGCGTCGAAGCGCTTACAAAGCAGCGCCTCACTGGGGAGACGCTCCCCTGGTTGGTAAAGGCCCGACCGAATCTCGCTCAACAGCTCTTGATAGATGGCGCGGTGGCGCGGAATACTAGCGCGCTCCGCTTTATCGCTTTTCGAGGCCCGAGAATTCCCATTTTTTGTAGTGTGCGACTGGGGACGCATCGGAGATCTCCGTCATCCTGGAACTAAAAGCCCGCAAAAACTGTGGGAAACGGAATATTGTTTGAACACTAAAAAATTGACAAGACAGCTTGTAGCATATAAGAGGAATGCTGTCCTGTCGATCTCTAAGTAGAGCGCTTTTCGACGAGAAAATCGTTTGATCTACATCTAAATTCACAGCTTCGCGCAACCTTGGCGCACCCATCGCCGCTTTTCAGCCCTTTGCCCCCTGGGTCGGTCCGCGCCTCGATTCGCTCCTCGGTTTACTGAGGCTTGCCTTTCCCTTCGGTTAGCTCCACGAACCGGTCAACCCCATCCACCGAAAAGGATTCGCTCTCCCCATTGGGCCATCGAACCGAGATGATCTTTGCCACTGTTGAGGTCCCCAGACCGAAGTGCAGCCGCAGATCGCTGGAACTGTCGTAGCCGGAGCCGCTCCGCACTTCATCCACCCAATCCCTGGCTGCGCCGTGAACCACAACACGCGCCCCGATTCCGTCCCGATTGGACTTCGTGCCGATCAGCCGAACCCCAAGCCAGTGGTTTGAATTTTTCGCTTCGTTGACTAATAACAAGGGCTGATCGCTCAGGTTATTGACTACCGCGGAGAGGCGCCCATCATTCCACAGGTCCGCGACCGCCATTCCGCGCCCTGGCATCGGCTCCGTCAGGCCGGGACCTGAACTTTGCGATATATCCCTGAACTTCCCATTTCCCAGGTTCCAGTAAAGAAAGCGCGGCTCCCGGAAGCTGACTCCGAGTTTGGCGTCGTCCACCTCGGGGTACACATGCCCGTTCGCCACCAGCAGGTCCGGCCAGCCGTCATTGTCCACGTCGGCAAACATGGTGCCCCACCCGAGCGACTCCTGATGGATACCGAGGCCTGCAGCGCCGGTCACGTCAGTAAAGGTATTGTCTCCATTTGCATGGTAGAGGGTCGCCGTGTCGTCGGAGAAGTTCGTCTTGAACAAATCGATGTGCCCGTCGCCGTTGTAATCACCCGCGGTCGATCCCATGCCTGCCTGCTCACGCCCGTCCTCGTTGTACGCGACGCCCGTTTCAGCGGCAACATCGGTAAACGTCCCGTCGTGGTTGTTTCTGTAAAGGATGGACGGCGTCGAGTCGCATGCCACATAAATGTCGGGCCAGCCATCCTCGTTGTAGTCGAGCGTCGTTACGGAAAAGCAATAATGCCCCTGCGTCTTCTCGATCCCGCTCGCTGCGCTCACGTCGCGAAATCTGCCGTTGCCGTCGTTGTGGTAAAGAATGTTGGGGGCGTGCGGCAGCCCACGCGGCCCACACATCACCGGCGCGCCCTTCCACATGCATCCCGCCTCGGCCCCTGGCGCTGGGGTCGCGGCCAGATCGAAGTGCACGTAGTTGGAAACCATCAGGTCCAGCTTGCCGTCCCGGTCGTAGTCCACAAACGCGCAACCCGTTCCCCACTCTTTACCGGAGCCGGCGACTCCGGCCTGCTCGCCGACTTCGCGGAATGTGCCGTCGCCCTGATTGTGGAACAAGCGGTTCTTACCGTAGCCAGTGACGTAAATATCGTCGAAGCCATCGTTGTCGTAGTCGCCCACGCACACGCCCTGCCCCCAGCCGGTCGAAACCAGTCCAGCTTTCACCGTCACATCGGTAAATGTGCCATCGTGATTGTTGCGGAACAGATGACTGGTGGGCGGCGCGCCTTTCCGCTGTTTCGGATCGAGTTCCATACCGTTTACGAGGAAGATATCCATCCATCCGTCGCGATCGTAATCGAGAATGGCAACCCCTGAGCCGGTGCTTTCAATGATGTATTTCTTGTTCAGGGGATCGCCGTTCACATTGCGAACTGTGATGCCGGCCTGCGCGGCCACGTCCACAAACCAGGCGGGAGTGGGATGCGCCGCACTCGGCGCATAAGGAGCCTGTGCCACGAGGCCGGTACCCAAAGAGCAAGCCGCGAGCACGAGCCACCAGGCCCTCGGCCCTGCCGTCATCTGCGCCCCTTCCCGGGTTGGTTCGATGCGCTGGGCGAGGGGGCGCCCATGGCCATGGTCTTCAGAATTCTGCCGCCTTCTTCGACGACGTATAGATGGTTTGCGGCCAAGCCCTTCAGATTATCCTTCATCCCGCTGGGCCAGAGGATTTCGACCAGGTCGACGCTGGTTGCCTGATCCAAACCGAAGTGGAGGCGCAGATCGTTCTGAGAATAATAGCTGCCGCCGCTGCGCAACTCATCCAGCTGCTTTAATGGCTGTTTGCCTATGCCGGTCATTTCCTGAGACGTAGTTGTCGCCGTCACGGTCACGCGCGCCCCGATGCCGGACCGATTGCTCTTGGTACCTACCAGGAGCAGCTTTATCCAGTTGCGCTGGATGGCTGCGTCGCATCGCAGAAGCTGCGGCGGAGCATTCACGCAGTTAACAATCACATCCAGATTGCCGTCGTTGTTGTAGTCGCCAAATGCACAGCCCCGCGCCGGAACTTCGGCGTTCATTCCCGGCCCTGCTGCTTTGGTCACATCTTCAAACTGCCCGTTGCGCAGGTTGCGATACACATACTTGTGCTGGGCATAGGAAACATCCAGGCTGGAGCCGTCCACTTCCGGATACACATGGCCATTGGAAACCACGATGTCCAGCCATCCATCGTTGTCCAGATCGGCGAACCCGACGCCCCATCCCAGATAACGTGTGTTGATACCCAGACCCGACATATAGGTGCGATCGTCAAATGTTCCATCCCCGAGATTGAGATAGAGCGAGTCTGTGTCCCCGGCGAAATTGGTTTTGACGATGTCGAGCAGGCCGTCACGGTTGTAGTCGCCGACCGACACTCCCATGCCCGCCTGTGGCTTGCCATCCGGCGAGTAGGCTACGCCGGCCTCCACCGCAACATCCCTGAAGGTTCCGTCCTTTTGATTCTGGTAGAGGGTGGCGGCAGTTGAGTCATTCGCCACATAAATGTCCGGCCAGCCATCATTGTCGAAGTCCGCAACGCTCACGCTCAGCCCGTAGGTGCCGGCTGTGTTGCTCAGTCCGGCTTTATCCGAAACATCCGTGAAGGTGCCGTTTCCATTGTTGCGATACAGGATGTTCTTTCCTCCATCCAGCCCCGGCGGTCCACAGGCGACCTGGATTCCCTTGTACTCACATCCGGCAGCCTCGGGGAGCGGGGCTGTTTTGATGTCGAAGTCAATATAGTTAGCGACAAACAGGTCCAGGTGCCCGTCCTTGTCGTAGTCGAGGAACGCACAGCCTGAGTTCCACCGCTTGCGCGATTGCAGCAACCCCGCTTGCGCGGTCACGTCGGTGAACGTTCCATCTCCGTGATTCCGATAAAGGATGTTCTGTCCGTAATAGCTGACGAACAAGTCGTTCAGCCCATCGTTGTCATAGTCGCCGACGCAGCATCCCTGCCCCCAGCCGCTGCGCACCATTCCGCTCTTCGCCGTGATGTCGGTAAACGTTCCGTCTCGGTTGTTTTTGAAGAGGCGGCTGATCGGCTCGCTACCTTTCGGAAATCCTTCCAGCCGGGTCCCGTTGACCAGAAACACGTCGATCCAGTCGTCGTGATCGAAGTCGTAGAAGGCGACGCCGCATCCTGTCGTTTCGAGCAGGTAGCGGTTCTTATGCTCCCCGCCAAAGGTCGTTCTGGCATTGAGGCCGCTTTCTTTGGCGACGTCGACAAAGCTGAATCCCAGCTGGGTACCGGCCACCGGTGAAGGCAATGCTTGTGCCTTGCGCGGCGTCACGTCGTAATCGGGCCGCGAGCCAACCTTCTGGCCTGGCGTCTGCTGAGCCGGGAGCGCCAGACTCAGGACATCTTCCAGACTGAGCACCAGGGCGGTACGCGACAGCGATTTCACAAATCCACGCCGAGTCCAGATCATGGCTTGAGTTTTCCTGCTTCGGGCACGAGTTTTCCTTCCCCTTCGCGAAGGGTATACCGTTTTCCCACTGGAACATTGCGCATCCGGTCAACGATCCCTGAAGCCGGCCACGTCACCACTACTTCTTCCACGGAGGTCGCAGTCCCTACGCCGATGTGCTGCTCCAGCGGATTGCCCCCAAAACTCGACCCAAATCCGACCGTGCGATAGATGAACAGCCGCGGTCCGTTCTCCATGATCGTCACGCGCACCCGTGCGCCAAACGCCGCTCGATTCGACCGCACCCCTTGCAGCCGCAGCGTAATCCAGTGGTTGTTGTTTCCAGGATTGCTATAGAGGGCACTCTGAAATGCATCACCTGGCTGCGCCCCACCCATCTCCTCGAACACATCCTCGAACCCGTTGCGATCGAGATCGGCAAATGCCACGGCATGCCCCTTCTGCAGGTGGCCGAAGTTGCCCGCCGTCGTCACATCCTGAAAACGCACGCCCCGATCGTTGCGGAACATGCGATTCGGCAACAAAGCCTGGTAGGTCGAATCCCCCGTCCCCAGATAAACGTCAAGCCAGCCATCGTTGTCCAGATCGCCGAAGTTCGCCCCCATAGTCAGGATGGCCCGATCCATGCCGGTTTTCGCGCTGACGTCGGTGAAGGTCCCATCGTGATTGTTGCGATAGAGCCTGGTCTTCTCCGCCTTCACCGGCAGGCCCATCTCAAACGCGCTCACATCGCCCGAGGCCTCGGTGGAATAACCCGCAACAAACAAATCCGGCCATCCATCGTTGTCGTAATCGAAAAACCAGGTGGCAAATGTATTGGACTGCTTCGCAACGCCCGCCGTTTCGGTCACGTCCGTAAATTTCCATCCCTTGCGAATGTCCTTTGCGTCCCTCGGACCATCGTTGCGAAACAGATGATTCCGGCCGTACATCACGGAAACATACAGGTCCGGGCGTTCGTCATTGTTTAGTCGCCCCACGCTACTCCCTTCACGAATCCCAGGTCGCCCAGTCCCGAAGCCTCTCCCATCTCGGTAAATGTGCCGTTGCCGTTGTTGTGAAACAGCAGCGATCGATGGGGGTCGCCTTCCCGGGACTCATATCCGACAAAGAGGTCCAGCCAGCCATCTCCATCGAAATCGGCCCAAGCTGCCGTCTGGGTTGGCCCGTAGACCAGCAGCCCTGCCTCTTCCGTTACATCCTCAAACGTCCCATCGCCGCGGTTCTTCAGGAGAGAGAGCGGATAGGCGCCCTGCTTTCCCCACCATCCCCCGCGCAAGACCAGCACATCCGGTTTGCCGTCGTTGTTGTAATCGGTGAGCACAAGATTGAGCCCGCCCGTCTCGCCCATCAGGCCGGACTTACGGGTCACGTCGCGAAACGTGCCGTCCCCGTTGTTGTGGAATAAATGCATCTGATCCAACGGACCGGAAGAGGAGACCATGATGTCCGGCAGCCCATCTCCATCGAAGTCCTCGACGATGGCGCCGCCCGCGTGCCCAAGAATATCCACTCCCTCTGACGCCGCGACCTGCGGGAACGCCGGCAGCGGATACTCCGACGCAAATCGGCTCTCTTCGATCAGCCATCCTGCCGGCACATCCTTCGGGTATCTTCCCAGCTGCATATACGCAACATTCAACAACCATCGCGACTCTGTGTCATTCTCATCGGCTTCGAGCAGCGCTGTCAGTTCGCGAACCGCGCCTTCCGCGCCAAACGGCATGGTGTGCACCGCGGCGGCCTTGAGAGGAAATAAGCAGGACGACTGCCCGTGCATCTCGACACAGTTGTCCTGCTCGCCAACGCGCAGATAGGCGAGCGCAAGCCATTTGCCTAGATCCTTTACCTGCTCCGTCGTCATCGTCTGCTTCGCGCGCACCCAGCGGCGGCGAACTTCTTCCAGTTGCCGAACCGCGCTCGCGCTGTCGCCCTGATAAAGCATCTCCCGCGCCAGTTGCTCGCGGACCACCGTGTCGTCGTGCAAATCCAGCGTCTGCTGGGAAAGCAGCTCCGAATAATAGTGGACGCGCCAGGCCGCCTTGTTCGGGTCCAGCTTCCAGTCTGTTGCCGCATAGACGGCGCGCAGCCGTTCGGCCATCCGCTTCGTGCTGTCCGCCTGGTAGATGGGGTCCGTATCGGCGCCACGCGCCGGAACACTCACCTCGCCGATCGAGGGCATCCGCATCCCGCCGTGATCCGTCCCCTGCGCCCATGCTCCCGCAGCGCACGCACCAACTACGCCGCACAGAAGAATGGAAACCCAGGACCGCATCGCCTTCCGCCTACCGCGGGTTATCGAGCTTTGGCTCGGTTCCCACCTGCAGCTTCTGCCCCAGGTCGGTTTCGCGTTTGGCATCTTCGGTGCGGCCCATCGTGCGATACGCCTGTCCCAGCAGGTTGTGCGTCATGTAGTTGGCGTTGTCCATCTCGGCCGCATGCTCCAGATACATGGCCGCTCCACCGGGATCGTTCTTCCTGAGCAGCGTCTTGCCGAGAAGAATGAACGGCCCGGTCGAGTTCGGCTCGAGCAGCAAAGCTTCCTGCAGAACCCTCTGCGCGTCGTCATACCGCGCCGCTCGATTGTAGGCATCGCCCAGCCGGTCGTAGGTTGAGGGCTCCAGAGGATTCATTTTTCGCTCGGTCTCAAACTCCGTGATCGCATCGTTCAGCCGTCCCTGAGCCAGCCCAATCTCGCCCAGCAGCTCATGCGCCAATGGCATCGAGGCATCGAGTGCGATGGCCTTCTCGGCGAAATCCCGGGCCACCGGCAGATACTCGCGGCGCAGAAGCATCCGCGCTGTTACCAGATACGCTTCTTTCCCGTCGCCGGCAAATCCAAACTGTGCAGCAAAGGCATGGCGCGCGTCATCGTAGCGGCGCGTATCGATATAGCACAGGGCCAGCGCATAGTTCGGGTCCGCCTTGCCCAGGGTGCTCTTTCCCTCGGAAAAGGAACGTCCGGCCTTTTCGAGGTAGGGGATCGCGTCTGCTGGGCGGCCCAGCTTCAGCAAGACAAGGCCGCGCATGCCGGCCGCTTCCGCGTCGTTTGGATCTTCACCGAGTGCTGCCGCATAGGCTGCATCCGCGGACTGCAGACTGCCCAGCGCATAGTCAGCCGAGCCCTCGATCCGCTTCAGCCCTGGAAGTTTGCTTCCCTGGGCTTCGAGCGCTTTGATCTGCTCCAGCGCATCGCTGGCGTGTCCACTGTCGATGGCCGACTGCAGGGATTGATACGTCGGGGGGGCATCGAGCGGCGCGGGCCCGGAAACCGTGGACTGGCCTTGCGCATGTGCACAAAAACACAGAGCCGCGATGAGGCTGCTCGATCTAAGAATCATCCTGGGATAATGCCTGGAGGGAATTTGGAGTCATTGCTATCCGAACATTACAACAAGAAAGGGGTGGGATGTAGTACATTCCCACCCCTTCAAAGACAGCAGGGTAATTTAGAAGGCCACGTGCAGCGTGAACTGCAGCTGTCGCGGGTTGGTGGTTCCACCCGTGCCGGCAGGGTACGGACCGCCGCCGATCGAGCCTGCGCTGGGCGAGTCGATCTGGCCGTTGGGATTACCCAGGTTGATATGATTGAAAGCGTTGTAGGCGTCCATCCGGAACTGAACGGTATAGCGTTCCATCAACGCAATGTTCTTCATCAGCGACATATCGCTGTTGAAGAAGCGCGGACCCCAGGCGTTGTTGCGTCCACCGTCGCCGATGCCGTCCAGGCCCGAGCAGCTGAAGCCGCCCGCGCCCGCGCCCGTGGTGCAGAGATCCGCGCCGCCGGTTGGGCTCGTGAAGAAGGACACGCCTTGACCCGGAACACCTGTCAGATGGGTCTTGAGCTGGCTGTTCTTGCCGTTGACATAGCAGGGACCCACAGTGAACTTGCCGCAATCACCGTAGCTGAGTGTGTAGGGCAGACCACTCTGCCATACCACGGTGGGGCTGAGCTCCCATCCGCCAACGATGTAGTTCACCGCGCCTCCCTGGTCCAGGAACATCTGGTCCTTGCCAAAGGGCAGCTTGTATAAGCCGTAGGCCGTGAACGCGCTCCTGCGGATGGCCTGGTCGTTGCCGATCACCGCGTTCTTGTCCCAGGTTGCATAACCGGAGGCTGCGTCCGTGCCTATTTGGTATGCGTAGTTGCCACTCACGCTCAGGCCTCGGGTATAGCTTTTGGTTACCTTCAGTTGCAGCGCATTGTAGTGAGTATCCTGGTCGTCCCCGTAGTAGCTGACGTCCTGAGTCCATCCGCAAGGCCCGCCGCAAGCCGGCAACGTTCCCCCGTAGTACCGGCGCAGAAGAGTGGAATTGTTGGTCGCGCCCATGTACGGACCGGAAAGCGGCACGCCGTTTTGACAGGCGCCCGCCGTCGCGCAGAACGCGGTGATGGCGGCCGTATTGTAGCCGTCATAATGCAGGGCAATCGGAGAACCGCCACTGGTCACCGAGCTGAAGTGGGCGGGTAGGAAATTGCCCGGTTCCTGAGGATTGGTGTTGTTCCCATCGCCGTCGCTCAGGGTATGCGTTCCCTTGTTGCCGACGTACGCGATCTCGAACGTCGTCGAACCGTTGATGGTTTGCTGGTAGGAGGCATTCCATGCATCCAGGGTAGGCAGGCGCATCGTGAAGGGGCGAGCCTTCACGTTGACCGACTGCGCGATCGTGGTTCCACCCGAGTTGGGAATTACGGCATTGATGGCAATCTGTCCACTGCCGCTGATGGCCGGGGATGTGAACGGAATCAGTGGGCTGGTTGCATTTGCCGAGTAATTCGTCGAAGGATTCGTCAGGTTAAATGCGTAGCTCGCCGGACCACCCGTCCCATTGAGTGACTGGTTGGCAAGAACAGGAATGTTCTGCGTAACCACGTGACCGAACGTCGAACCGAAGACGCCAAGATCGAAGCTGCGTCCATATCCGACACGCACCACTGACTTGTTATTGACCTGGTACGCCAGGCCCATGCGCGGATTCCAGGTGTTCTTTGCGGCCGATACGCCCATGTTCAATGGAATGCCGCCTTCACCCGCCACATTGATGTAGCCCGTTGCCAGGTTGAGCAGAGCTCCATTGCCGTTGCCGTTCACTCGCTCGGGCCCGTAGAACTCGTAGCGGATTCCGGCGTTGATCGTCAGTTTCAGTGTCGCGCGCCACGTGTCCTGCGCATAGAAGTAGTCGCGCGGCTGGAACTCTTTCGCATTTGTCTCCGAGGCAGATGCGCTCGTGTACCGGTTGAAGGAGGTCACATCTCCCAGGATGTAGGTTGCCCAGCCGAGGCCACCCGTCTTGCCGTTCAGGGCGGTCGGGCCTTCGCCGAAGTTGTTCACGCCGGTACGGTCCGAATCGGACGGCACGCGCAGGTTGCGCGCGTAACGAAGGTCCGCGCCGAACTTGACGGTGTGAGTTCCCTGGATCCGCGTCCAGTTGTTGACCAGCTGGAACTGATCTTCCTTCTCCTTCAGGGGGCAGTTGCAGTGGTTCATATTCAGGCCCGTGCCGAACTGCGCGCCAGTGTTCTGCGAGTTGTTCGGTCCGCTGCCGTTCTGCACGTTCAGGTCGGCAACATTGATGTCGGGCGTGCCGTAATCGGTGCCAATGGTCAGCGCCGGCGTGCCGCCGCTGATGTTCTCTCCAATAAACGGCAGGTTCGTGTTCCCTGGATCGTTCTTGTGGGTGATGATGTTGTACCGGAAGTATCCGAGTCGAACATCGGTCAACCACTTCGGGCTCAGAGCGACGTCCGCGCCCAGAGCCAGTGAATCATTGGCGCCCTGCGACACGCCGCCATATCCGGCGATACCGAGGCCCGGTCCGCCCGCCGGTCCAAAGAGACTGGCCCCGCTCAGCGTGTCGGTAAAGCGGCTGAATCGGCCGAACAGGTGCGTTTTTTCCGTCACGTTCGCGTCGCCACGAACGTCCCACTGATCGCTGTTGAAAGATCCCGTGCCCGTGCCGGCAAAGTTGTTGTAGAGGCCGTTGTCATTCGCGGCGCCGGAATTCCGGTTCGGGGTATATTTGTTTGCCAGCAGCAGCTTAAACAGGTTTGCCGCCTGCGGAGAAACCAGACTTAACGGGATAATGTTGTTGGCGAAGGCCGCGCCCCCGCCGGTATTGTTGTTGTAAATCGCGAATCCGTAAGGAAGGTACTCGCTGAAGTCGCAGCCAGGCATGCCATTAGAAGCACTCGTCGCGCCCGTGCAGCTCTGGAGTGCGCGGAGCGAGGGCACTGAGCCGGTTCCCGACGAGCCGACCTTCTGCCGCAGTCCCTGATAGTCGCCGAAGAAGAATGCACGGTCCTTGATGACCGGGCCACCGATAGAACCTCCGAACTGGTTCTTCAGGCCGCCCGGATAACCGGCAGCCTTCGACACCGAGAACGGATCGCGCGCCAGATTGGCATTCGACTCCCGGTTGTCAAACACCGTTCCATGGAGGGCGTTTGTTCCGGACTTGGTCTGGACGGTCTCCACCGATGCGACCGCCTTGCCAAACTCCGCGTCGAAGTTCTGCGTCGCGATTTTCGCTTCCGACATCGATTCCGAATTCGGGTTGATGACGATAATGCCCAGGATCGCGTCCTGGTTATCGGTTCCGTCGAGGGTGTAGTTCACCCCGCCGAAAGCCTGTCCGTCGATCTGAATCTGCTTGGACCCCTGCGGATTCTCAGAAGACGCGTGCGCCCATCCCAGCTGTACCGCACCCGGCAGCAGCAGCTGCAGGTTCGCAAAATTGTGGTCGGGGATCGGCAGCTCCGTCAGCTCCTGAGCTGTGTAGTTCGTCGCTACGTCGGCGCGGTCGGTCTTCAGCTGCGGTATCGACGCCGCATCCACTTCTACGGTTTCCGACGCCGCACCAGGCGCAAGGATAGCGTGAACGTTATCCGACGTATCTGCAAAAATGTGAAGGTCCGTCTGCTCATACGATTTGAAGGTCTTCGCTTCGACCTTCACGCTGTACACATCCGGGATCAGGTGCTCGATAACAAACTCACCATCTTCCTTGCTGATCGCCGTAACCACCGTCCCTTTTGTAACGTCGGTCACGGTAATCGTGGCTCCTGGCACAGCCGCTCCAGTGGGATCCGTGACGTTGCCCAGAATCTGTCCGTAAACAGCCTGACCATGTGCGCGGACGCCTGAAAGGGCAAAGACGGTCACTGCTGCAATCGGCAATATTGTCCCTACCCACCGACTCCATCTCTTGTTCATGCAAACTCCTCCTTGAAAATTTCTCCAACGATGCAGTTCACCCAAACGGCATGCAAAGAGGCCATGACATATGCTCTAACGACATCCGCAGGGAGCGCGGGATCTGGCGTGCATCCCGATTGGGGAACATAAACAGCGAATCAAACCTTACGCACCGCGCGACAGAGATGTCAATACTTGTTCGAAACTAATTTCCGGGAAAGATGGGCAAAGCTGTCATGTCATTTATTTAGCGCCTCGATTTCATACCCCTAAAAGGTCTCTAAGCTAAGCAAAAACGGCGCGGATCGGCCCACAATATCGATTTAGCCAAACTACCCCTTCAGAAACATTGCTATAACCTCTCCGCGAGAAGTGCTATAGTTTGGCCGAACTTCAGGAGCCCGAAAAGCATGCGCTTTACTTTCCATCACTCCCGCTCACCCCAACGGACCTCGATTCTCCCCTGCCTGCTCTCCATCGCCCTGACTCTGTTTGCAGTCATCCCCCTGGGCGCACAGAGCGTCCCCACCTCCGTTCCCTGGTGGACGCATGCGCTGATCGACGAGATTTACCCGCGCTCCTTTCAGGACTCCAACGGCGATGGGGTTGGCGATCTGAATGGCATTGCCTCGCGCCTCGACTACCTCGAAAAGCTTGGCGTCGATGCCATCTGGATCGCCCCGATGTACCCCTCTCCCCAGGTTGACTTCGGCTACGACATCTCCGACTACGAGGCCGTCGATCCGCAGTACGGAACCATGGCCGACATGGATCGGCTGATTGCCAGGGCCAACCGACACCACATCCGCGTGATCCTTGACATGGTGCTCAACCACACTTCCGACAAGGCCGCCTGGTTCATCGCATCGTCTAGCTCGCGCTCCAATCCAAAGCATGATTGGTACGTGTGGAATGACGGCATTCCGGCCGACGCGCCGGGCGTTACCGCTTATCAGAAAAAGTACGAACACGAAGGCCGCGTTCCCCCCAATAACTGGGTCTCGCTATTCGGCGGGTCGGCGTGGGAGTGGGTGCCCGCCGTGCATCAGTTCTACTACCATAAGTTTTACAAACAGCAGCCCGACCTCAACTGGCGCAACCCCGCGGTCGAGAAGGCGTGCTTCGATGCCATGCGCTTCTGGCTCGACAAGGGCATTGCCGGCTTCCGGCTGGACGCAATCCCCACGCTCTATGAGGATCCCCAGCTGCGCAACGAGCCCGAACTCGGCGGAGTCAACGCGCAGGGCGACCCCAATCTCGACGACGTCTACACCAACCTGCTGCCCGAGGTGCACGATGTGCTGCGCCGCATGCGCCAGCTCGCCGATAGCTATCCAGGTGATCGGGTACTCATCGGCGAAACTTACCTGCCCGACACCCGTGAGCTCCTCAAATGGTATGGCGCGAATCACGACGAATTGCATCTCCCGATGGACATGCTGGTTGGTTTTCATGCGGAGGGCGGCGGGCCAGGCACTCCGAACGTGACGCTCAACGCCAGCCACCTGCGCGCCTCCATCGGCGAGATGGAGACTCAGCTCGGAACCAACTGGCCGCTGCTCGTCTTTGACAATCACGACAACGAGCGCAGCTGGGATCGTTTTGGCGACGGAACGCACAATGCCGAGATCGCCAAAATCATATCGACCCTGCTGCTCACGACCCGCGCTACCGCTCTTATGTACTACGGCGAAGAGATCGGTATGGTCACTTCCACGCCAACCCGTAAGGAAGACGTGAAAGACCCCATCGGAATCACCGGATGGCCGAAAGAAAAAGGTCGCGACGGCGAACGCACGCCAATGCAGTGGAGTGCCGGCCCACAGGCCGGTTTCAGCACCGCCCCGAACACGTGGCTGCCCATTCCGGCCAGCTATGTGAAGACCAACGTGGCCGTCGAATCCAGAGAACCCGATTCGCAGTTGACGTGGTTCCGAAACCTGGTGGCGCTGCGCCGCTCGAATGCCGCGCTGCGATATGGTTCATTCACGATGCTGGACGCCGGCAATCGTGACGTCATCGCCTACGCCCGCACTTCGGCCGACGGCTCTGGAGTCGTGGTTTCCGTCAATTGCTCCAGCCAGCCGCGCACCATCTCGCTCGATATCGGCAGCAGCGGCATGAAGGGCACCCATCTCACCACACTTGCTACGGACGATCCGGCTCTTCGCACCGCGAACTCGATTAGTGGGGTCACCCTCGCCCCTTTCGCCAGCTGGGTGGTTCAGGTTCAGTAAGCTCCAATTAGTAATTGTCGAGGTTCAGTTATTTCCTCTCCGCCACATACCACCCAGCCGGGAGCGCTGCGGCCACCAGGGCACAGCGCTTCGGCTTAAAGATAAAGCAACACCGCGAAGACTTCCTCTCTTCGCTTCTCCTCAAAGCCAGTATCGTCGCTGCCTTGCAGGCTGTCGAAACAGTTCCGTAGGATAATCATCCCTGTGCTCGAAGGTCTTCTTTTTCGTTGCCTCGCAATTCCTCTGCTGGTCTCTCCTGTGCAACCCGCTCCCGCCCAGCAGACGCACGCGCGGATTCTCACGCTTGCCCGCCGCGAATTCGCCGCCGGGCATATGGCCCAGGCCGCAACTCTCTTTCGCAACGCACAGCAACCGCCCCACCCCTCTGCTCTTTCCTCCGCGGATACCCTGAGCTTTGCCACCGCATTGAGCGCAACAGGAGATAATCGCGGCGCGCTCGAGGTTCTCGCGGCCGGACTCAGGCGTTCCCCCAAATCCGCCGCGTTGATGGATGCCGAAGGCGCACTGACGGCCCAGTCGGGCGACCTCGACAAGGCCGTCTCTCTTTTCGCTGACGCGGTTGCTCTGGACCCCAACCTCCTGAGTGCTCACTATCACCTCGGCGTTGCACTCCTCTCAGTCGGCCGTCCCGAAGAAGCCGTTTCCCACCTCCAGAGTGCGGTTGCCGGGAACCCAAACAATTTCGACGCACAACTCCAGCTCGGCCGCGCCCTCTCCACACTGCATAGCGACGAAGACGCGCTCAACCATCTTCACCGCGCCGTGGATCTGCGTCCTGCCACACAGCCGTCGCAAGCCACTTACGCCCTCGCCCTGGCCCTCCAGGCAAGCGGCGACGCCAAAGCTGCTCTGCCCCTGTTCGATCTGGCCCTCGCCGATCCCGCGATATCCGACAGCTCCGCCCTCACCAACGCCGGCCTCGCGCACACCCAGACCGGCGATGCGAGTGGCGGCCTGGCGCTCTTTGCCAGGGCTCTTGCACTCGGACCGGATTCCGCAACCCTTCGTGAAGACTACGGCGCCACCTATCTCCAGCAGGCGGACCTCAACGATGCCATCACTCAATTCCAGGCTGGACTCAGAATCGAGCCCGATAACGCACTCCTGCACTACAATCTCGGCCTCGCATGGAAGCTGAAGGACGATCTGCCTTCCGCGGTCCCCGAGTTTGAGCGTGCAGCCTCGCTGGACCCCTCGCTTCCCGATCCCGCTTTCACGCTCGGCATCATCTATATGCAGCAGGGCCGCTTCCCCGAGGCAGTCACTCAGCTCAGGCATGCGGTCGCTCTCCAACCGCAGAACGGCGACGCATGGGCGCTGCTCGGCAGCGTCCTCAAGGATGCCGGCGACCCCGCAGGCGCCACTGAAGCGCTCAAACACGCCATCTCCCTCCTTCCCGATCAGCCCAGCCTCCACATCCAACTCGCCGCTCTCGAAGCGCAGGCTGGAGACAAAGAAGACGCAGCCGCCGAGCGGGGGATCGCCGCCGATCTCAGCCGCTCCGCCATCAACCGCCAGCGCGCCAGCTTCGCACTGAAGAGTGGCCGCGCGCTCCTCGAACAAAATCAACTCAACGAGGCGATCTACCAGCTTAAGACCGCTGCCCAGGCTGATCCAAAATCCCCCGAACCCCACCAGCTCCTCTCCGAGGCCTACACACGCCTTGGCAAATCCGCAGAAGCCAGGCAGGAAACGCAGCAAGCACGGGAGCTGGCGCAGCCGTGAGGCGATTCTTTCCTGTTTGCGTCGCCCTTCTGACCATGCTCGCGGGTGCACTTATCTCCGCACCGATGCGTGACGACGTGGAGTTCATTGTTTTCGCAGCGCAAGCTCCGGAACCCCCGGCTCAACTCGAAAACCCCGACCTTGTCTGCGCCAGCTGCCATCGGCGGATCTACGACCTCTATCGAACCAGCGCCATGGCCCGCGGGAGCGGCGAGGCGTTGCCCTTCCTCTTGCCCGGCAGCTTTCATCACGAGCCTTCCAATATCTCTTATCGCGTCTATCAACAGGATGGCGCTGCGTGGATGAGTTACTCCCGCCCCGCAACCGACCCGCGCGGCGCACTCGACGGCCGTCAGCAGCTGCGCTTTTACATCGGCTCCGGACATCGTGGGCGCACTTACCTCTACCAATCCGGAAATCAATGGTTCGAGCTGCCGATTAACTACTACACCCGGCGCGACGGCTGGGACATGGCTCCCGCCTTCGGCGCCGTGGCAAGGCTCCCCGCACCCTTACCGGTCGATCCCAACTGCCTCCACTGTCACGCCACCGAAGTCCAGCCATCGCTTGCCACTGTGCGCAACGGCTTTGCCACAATCCCTTTCCTTCAGGGGGGAATCGGTTGCCGGTCCTGCCATGGCGATCCCGCTGCCCATCTCGCGTCGAATGGAAATGCACCCATCGCAAACCCCGCGACCATGTCCCCCGAGGCCCGCGATAGTGTTTGCCTGCAATGCCATCTGGAGGGCGATGCCGTCGTCTATCGGCCTGGCAAATCGCTCAATCAGTTCGCTGTCGGCGATGACCTCGCCAACACCGCCGTTTACTTTGTTCGACGCAGCGGAAAGAGCGGCGGCGGCAGAGCGACAAGCCAGTACGAGGCGCTGCTCGAAAGTGCCTGCAAGCGCGCCAGCGGCGACAGCCTCACCTGCATCTCCTGTCATGATCCCCATAACTCGCCAGCCCCGGACCAGCGTGTGAGCTTCTATCGCTCGCGCTGCCTGCAATGCCATACCAGCCCTGCCATGGCAAGCCACCATCCCGAGCAGCCCGACTGCACACACTGCCACATGCCGCGCCTCGACACGGCGGACATCTCGCACGAGCAGCTCACCGACCACGACATTCAAACCCGCCCTCGCGATTCGCGGGATCGCGCATCGTCCGCGGAGGAAAATGAGACCCTCCTGCCGGTCGGCAATGTTGCCTTCACCGACCGTGAGCTTGGCCTCGCGTATGCGCAGTTGGCTGAACACGGCTTCCCCGGCATGGACACCAGGGCGCTCCAGTTGCTCGCCACCGCCGCCGCCGCACACGCATCCGACCCGGAGATGAACAGCCGCCTCGGCTATCTTTACCAGCTTGCCAGCAATGCCGCCCTGGCCCGCGAGTATTACCGCAGGACCCTCGAAGATGATCCGTACCAGCCCACGGCTCTGGCAAACCTGGCCGTACTCGATGCGTCGAGCGGACATCTTTCCGAATCCGTCCACTTGCTCGATCGCCTTGTCACTGTGGACCCCTCGCGTACTCCTGCCGGATTAAATCTTGCCTTCATCGACTGCAGCCTGGGACGCAATACGGAGTCGAAAGCGATCATCGACAAGCTTACGCAATTCAACCCCGACGACCCTCAATTGCGAACGTTCGTCGAAAAGGGTACTTACGCAGGGCGGCGATGCCCCGCATCGATGACGGCTAATCCGAACCAATAGCCCGCCCGTCTTGATATACGGGTTCGCGGACTCGCAGAAGTGCGCGATACTCTAGCTGGCGGTTGGAAGGAGTCCGAGGTGAGCAAATCTCTGCGAAGAGCGTCACTGGTTCTTGCCTGTGCCTTCGGCGCGCAGTTAGCGGATCCTTCCTGGACGATTGGACCGTTTGCCCGGCCGGACGCCGGCAACCCGGTGATTGCCCCCAATCCTGCATCCGTGTTTGGCGATCCGATGCGCAAATCTCCAGTGCACTGGGAGGCGCTGCATACGTTCAACCCGGCGGCGGTAGTACGGGACGGCGTTGTCGACGTACTCTACCGCGCTGAAGATGACACCGGCCCGATGCTGATTGGTATGCACACCTCGCGTCTCGGTCTGGCGGAGAGCGCCGATGGCATTCACTTTACGCGGCGCCCCGCGCCGGTGTTCTATCCGGCCGATGACAGCCAGGCCTCGCGCGAATGGCCTGGAGGCGTCGAGGATCCGCGCATTGTGGAAGGTGAAGATGGAACTTATGTGCTCGCTTACACGCAGTGGAACCGTGTGACTTACTCAGTAGGTATCGCGACTTCGCGGGATCTTGAACACTGGACGAAATATGGTCCTGCATTTCTTGAAGCAAAAGGTAAGAAGTACGCGAACCTGAAATACAAGTCAGCCGGCATTGTAACTGCCTTGCGCGATGGGAGGCTGATCGCAGACCGCATTGAGGGTAAGTACTGGATGTATTGGGGCGAGGGCGCGATTCACCTTGCCACCTCTCCGGACCTGATTCGCTGGACGCCGGTGGAAGACGCAACAGGCGAACCCGTCGAGGTGCTCGGACCACGCGGGGGACGGTTCGACAGCTCGTTCCCGGAGACGGGACCGCCGCCGGTGCTCACGCGACGCGGGATCGTGGTCATCTACAACGGCAAAAACGCCGCCTCGGGTGGCGATCCGAATCTGGCCGCGAACACCTATGCGGCAGGCGAGGCGCTGTTCGATGCGCAGAATCCAGCGAAGCTTCTGGCAAGAACAGAAGATCCCGTGTTGCAACCGGTGCTGCCTTACGAAAAGACAGGCCAATACAGCGCCGGGACCACGTTTGCCGAAGGGCTGGTGTATTTTCACGATCGATGGTTTCTGTATTACGGGTGCGCCGATTCCCTGGTCGCCGTGGCCATGGCCTCCCCATCGGGGGCAGCCTGGGGCCGCTAGCTGAATGCTGACTGCCCGTGAACCGGAAATCGCGCATCGAGTTTTTGGAACGTCTCGATGCCGAGGGACGCCGCCTGCTTGCGATGTTCGGGGTTGGAGCGGCTCTGAAGGATGCCGCCGTGCGCACGGGGGTGGAGAGTCTTTAGGCGCCCGCCAGAGGCTTCGGGGACGGCGTTTGGACGGGCACGGCTAGAATCCTGCCATGCGGGGATCTTTCATGCGGGGGCGAGACTGGTTATGCGACGCACTAGTGGCGATGATGGTGGTGTATAGCGGGGCGCGGGTGCTGCAGGTTTTTCCTACGCGTGTGCCGACGCTGTTGATTGTTGTGCTGCACGTTGTGCCGCCCGCGGTGTTTGCGTTGATCCATGGCAGGCGGGTGTTGGGGACGCGGGGGATTTTGGTGTTCATGGGTCTTTGTGTGGGGGGCGGCAGTTTTTTTGAGAGCCTGGGGCTGCGGACGGGATTCCCGTTTGGGAACTACTACTTTACGGGGGTAATGGGGCCGAAGGTGTTTCAGCTGCCGATTTTGTTGGCGCTGGCGTATGTGGGCGTGGGGTATGTGGCGTGGGTGGTGGCGTCGCTGATCGTTGGCGCGGGGGAGGATTCGTGGAGGCGCGTTGTGGTTTTGCCGTTGATTGCGGCGGTAACGATGACGGCCTGGGATGTGACGATGGATCCGGTGTGGGGGAATATTGACCGGGCATGGGTGTGGGAGCGAGGGGGCGGATATTTTGGAGTGCCGTTTGGCAATTATTTTGGCTGGCTGCTGACGACGTGAGTTTTCTACCAGGTTTTTGCTTTATGGGGGCGGAGGCGGGAGGTGGAGGTTGTGGCACGGGGCTGGAATCGGCTGGCGGTGTTGATGTATGGGCTGGTGGGGGCAGGGAATTTGCTGCTGGCGTTACCGGGTTCGGTGCCGGCGGGGTATCCGAGGATGGTGGCGGATGCGGCGGGGCGGCGTTGGCTGATAGCCGATGTGGTGGAGAATTGCGTTCTGGTGTCGGTTTTTGTGATGGGGCCGCTGGCGCTGGTTGCGTGGGTGCGGGGTGGTGGTGCTGCGCCAGGGCGTGGAAGGGCAGAGGCGCATTCGAACCTGGAGGGGGAACGGCTGGGCGTGGCTTAATTTTGATTGCCGGTCTGCATTGGGTGGGAGGCGGGGACATAGGGTGGGGCTGATAGGGTAGGAGTATGGACGCTGAAGAGAGCGCGGGGCGGCGCTTCGGTACCCGGCCTGAGATCCTGCCGCCTGGCACGTATCCGGACCCGTCTGCGGAACGGTTTCCGGACCCGCCGCGGGAGCCAGTGGAACCGCGTGGATGGTATCCGCCGCCGCAGCCAGCACCGCGGCCGACGCGGCGGCACTGGGCTTCGGCGCCGGCCACTTACACGCTGGTGGGGATCAATTGTGCGGTGTATCTATTCACGCTGTTCCTGAGCCACTCGGCAGCGGGACCGACGTTTGAGGACAATTTCTCCTACGGGCTGCTCTGTAACGGCGCCTATGTTGTTGGCATGGGGCAATGGTGGCGGCTGGTGACTTCCATCTTCGTGCACTTTGGATGGATTCACATCGCCACGAACATGTGGTGCTTGTGGAACCTTGGGCTGCTAGGCGAGCCGCTGCTGGGAGAGTTTGGGATTATCGCTGCTTATGTGCTGACCGGTGTTGCCGGCAACCTGCTCAGCGTCACATTTAACCAGCGGCCTCCCGGGCCGGCGGGCGGCGCGCTGAGCGCGGGAGCGTCGGGCGCTGTCTTCGGCCTGGCTGGAGTGCTGCTGATGCTGCTGCGCTCGCCGTTACTGCCGATTCCGGAGTTCGAGCTGAAGAAGCTGCGGCGGAGCGTTTGGTATTTTGCGCTGCTGAATTTCATCATCGATGGCGGTTTGTGGATCGCGCATACCACGCTGCAGATCGACAACATGGCGCACCTCGGGGGATTCCTCAGTGGGCTGGCGCTGGGGGTTCCTTTGGTGCCGCGCATCGGGGCGCCACGCGCACGATTCCTGCGCAGGCGGGCCTTTGCGGTGGGGGTGATGACGTTCCTGCTGCTGCTGATCGCCTGGGGGTTGCGGGCGTATTACGAGGCGGCGGCGGGGTGAGGTTCTCGCTCAACTTTGGAGGTTATTTCCAAAGTGGCCGCGAAAATCTTAAGGCAATGCCGGGAGAGCCAATCGGGGGAAGGGTTGGTTATCGAGTGGCGGTGGCAGCGAACTTCTTCACCATGGCGAGCAGCAGCTTGCGATCGCTGTCGTTGAGGTTGGTGGAGTAGCGCCGGATCTGGGTGAGGAAGCGGAGCTCTTCGTCGGAAAGCTTTTGCGACTGGAGCTGGCGTCCGAGGGTGTCTTCAGCAAACAATTGAGCGAGCGGAAGCTCGAGGGCTCCGGCGATTTTGGCGAGGGTGTCCAGTGACGGAACGGTATGTCCGTTCTCGACTCTCGACAGATAGCAGCGGAGAAGCCCAGTGCGCTTCTCGATATCGCCCTGGGATAAACCTTTGGATAGGCGGTAGCCTCGGATCGTGGTTCCAATTTTCATAAGGTTGGCCTGATAGACCGTACTTTCCCCTGTGAACTGCAAGGCAGGAATTTTCAAAGATATTGCCTGCATAGTTAACACGGTCTGCGAATCACAAGCAAGAAGAATTTTCGAGACGTTGGTAACCAAGCGAGGAACTAAAGAGAATTACCAAAATTAAAACTGCACAATGATTCATGCACTTAGCGGGATGGAAAGATGGAGGGTCGAGAAGCAAATTGTGGGGTTGGAGCGCGACTGATCCTGTGCGCGGGGCTGCACTGGTACCGCAAAATGGGTGGCGCGAAAAGGTCACTGTGGTGATCTTGACCGAAAAGAGAATTCCAGGATTTTTTCCACGGATTGACCTTCTCTAACGGCCACCGGGGTGTAGTTGTTCGGCGAGAAATTGTGTTGAGCGATTCTGAGCATCCTGGGCTTCGGCGGCTCGATAGCCGGAGGTGTTGTTGGGATTCTCGAAAGCGTGGCCCGCGTCAGGGTAGATTTTGAGGTCGACGTTTTTGCCGAGCGCCTTCATGGCGGCTTCGAAGGCGTGGACATCGTCAGGAGTGATGCCGCGATCGAGGGCGCCGAAGTTGCCCAGGACGGCGGCGTGGATCTGGCCGAGGTCGGCTTTATCTGTGGGCAGGGAACCGTAGTTGATGACCACGGCGCGGAGGTTCGGATCGGCGACGGCGAGCTGGGCGGCATAGCCTCCGCCCATGCACCAGCCGATGGCGGCGATGCGGTGGGGGGCGACATCTTTGCGGTGGGCGAGGAAGTCGACGGCTGAGGTGAGGTCGCGGACTCCGCGATCCTGGGGCAGGCCGCGCATGAGCTCGTGGGCCATGTCGGTATCGGTGGCCACTTTGCCGCGATAGAGATCGACGGCGAGGGTGACGTAGCCTTCGCGCGCGAAGCGCTGGGCCTGATCTTTAACCCAGTCGTTGAGGCCCCACCATTCATGAATGACGACAAGTCCAGGGTGCGGGCCGGGGCCTGAGGGCAGATAGAGGAGGCCGTGGCCGGCGTCCGCGCCACTGGGGAAGGAGACTTCCTGCGGGGTTTGCGCGTGCAGGCCAGCGGTGACGAGCGACAGACCGAGGACGAGAATCAGGACTGGGGCTAAACGGCGAGTTTTCATTGGCGGCTCCTTTTTGGGAAACCCATACCTGTATCGCAGAAAAGCTGGTGCGGAGGCAAGCGGTGTGAGGAATGGCCAGTTCGTCGCCGGTCGGGGCAAGGTCAGGCAGCGAGTCGTCACTCCGGGTGGGCCGAGGGCAAGTTAGAGATGTTACAATTCAGGGCTATCACGATAAACTCATCGTGAAACCAATCCCCGTCCTCCTCCTCGATCAGTCTAAGTTCGAATCCGTTTGGGCCATGCTCAGAGCTTGCACACTCAGGCAGTTCGGAGTAGGGAAATGGACGATCCTCACAACGGGACCGAGCAGTTCGGGACGACTGCCATACCCCCGACCGCGTCAACGGTGGTTCTCGATCAGACAAACCGCGTTTCCAACGCGGGGGTAACAGGTGCGCCTTCCGGTGTTTCGCAATTCAAACCAGGGGAGCTGATCGACGGCCGCTTCGTGGTGGTTCGGTTCATCGCTCGCGGGGGAATGGGCGAGGTATACGAGGTCGAAGATTGCCAGCTACGCGGGGCTCACGTAGCACTCAAGACGATCCTGTCGCAATACGCGGTCGATCCAGTGATGCGGCAGCGATGCGAGCGGGAAGTACTCTGCGCGCGTGAGGTGGTTCACCCGAACCTTTGCCCAATTTACGATCTTGGTTACTGGAACCGGCCGGGGGGCGCGCTCACTTACCTGACGATGAAGCTTCTGCCGGGAGAGAGCCTGGCAGCGAGAATATCGCGGGCGGGTCCGATTCCCGGCAAGGAGGCGCTTTGCATCATGAGGCAGGTGGGAGGGGGAATTGCCGCTGCCCACGATGCGGGAATTCTGCATCGGGATATCAAGAGCGCAAACATCATCGTGCAGGGCTCGGGGACTCGGGTGTTTGCATGGGTTACGGACTTTGGGCTGGCGCGGGCGGCGTCGAGCGAGGAGACCCCAATCACGATTCATGGAGTCGCCGGAACGCCGGGCTTCATGGCTCCGGAGCTTTTTTATGGGAGCGCACCCACAAAGGCGAGCGATGTGTATGCGCTGGGGGTGGTGGCATGCCAGATGTTAATGGGAAGGCACCCGCAAAGCTTCCTGGGAAATGAGAAAAACGGGGAAAGAGCGACCGCGGAAATTCCAGAGCCATGGAGGCGCTTTGTGGAGGGCTGCCTCCGACCCGCAGCGGAGCAACGATTCAAGACGGTGCCTGAGGCCATGCTGACTTTACCGTTGGAGGCCGGCTCTCCGGAAGTTCGCGCGGCGAGCGCTCCGCGCATCTCGCGCCGAACGATGTTGGTGCTGGGGGCAAGTGCGAGCGCGAGTGCGGCGGCTGGGGCGTGGGTGGAGTGGCCGCACATCCTGAATGTAATGGATCCGCTGCCTTCGCCCAGGTATGTGGCCCTCATGGCTCTGCCCAGCAATCATCCGCCGGCGATTCTTTTCACGTTGCTGGACTCGATCGGCCGCCGCCTTGCGCGAGCCGAGTCCTTTGTGAAGAACCTTATGATTATCACGCCGAAAGACAGGCCGGGGCCCTGGACGGCGATCGACTCTCCCCGAGAGACGGAGAAGACGCTGGGCGCAAACCTGGTTCTGGCTGCGTCGCTCGATCAGACCGCGTCGAGGGCAAAGCTGAACCTGCGGGTGCTGGATGCGCACACACAGCGAACGATGCGTAACGCAACCGTGGAGTGCGCGCTGGGGGCGATCAGCAGTCTGGCGGAAAAGGCCTCGCACGAGGCGGCCGAATTGCTGCAGATTCCGAACTCCGATGTGCCATTGAGCGATCCGGAGGAGTTGAGGAGTATCCCGCCGGAGGTGTTCCAGGCTTTCAGCGAAGCAGAACAGAAGGTGAATGAGCCGAATGGTGCCGGGCTGCAACAGGCAATCGATGAGTACCAGCATGTTCTCGATCTGGATGGACATTTCGCCCTGGCTTACGCGAGGCTGGCCATTGCGTACATGAAGCAGTACTACGTGACGAGAGAACCAGCCAACGTCGATCTGGCGAGCAAGAATGCGGCAAGCGCCCTGTTCTATAACCCTCACTCGGCGGTGGGGCTGATGAGCCAGGCTCTGGTGTACGTTTACCAGGGTAAATCGGCGCTCGCGCTGGAGTATTTTGGAAAGGCGCAGCAGGCGGACCCGGGTAACCCGGAGGTTTTGTATCACAAGGCGTGGGCGTACGGTCAACAGGGGCGGCTGGCCGAAGCAGAACAGGCTTACCGCGACATTCTGGCCGAGAGGCCGAACTTCTGGCCGGCGTACAACAACCTGGGAGTGATACTGACGCGGCAGGCCAGATACCGCGAGGCGGCAAAGGCTTTTGCCGCGGCTGGAGCAGCTGCGCCGAAGGTTGCCCTGCCGATGGCAAACCTGGCGCAGACCTATCAGCAGCTCGGACGGCGCGCCGACGCCCGTGCCGCCCTGAACGAGAGCCTGAAGCGGGCGGAGAACGAGGACGCATATCTTGCGCTGGGAGACCTGGATTTCGAGGACGGGCGGTACACCGAGGCACTGAAAGACTACCGGGATGCGGGCAAGCTGGATCCGACGGATCATCTGATCCAGAGGAACATGGGCGACTGTTACACGATGCTGGGCAATGCGGCGATGGCGAAGGAATGTTATGGACGGGCGGCGCAGCTGTTGTCGGCTGTGCTGGAGGCGAGCCCGCAGGACGGGTTTGGATGGGCAAACCTGGCCTATTACCACGCTAAGGTTGGCGATCGGGCAGGCGCGGAAACGGACATGGCCAAATCGAGGGCTTGCGAGGCGAACGATGTGGCGTCGCGCTTCATGATTGCGCAGGCTCTGGATGTGCTGGGAAGAAAGGCGGAGGCGTTGAAGACTCTTCTGTGGTGCATGGACAAGGGGCTTTCAACCGCGGACATCAATTTGGCAGTGGACCTCAAAGATCTGCGCAGCACACGGGCATACAGGGAGCGGCTGAAGAATCGCAGGGAAAGTGGAAACGGGTCTGTCACCTAAGAGCTTTCAATCACTCAATGAGAAAGGACGATGTCAATGAAATCACGGTCGACGTGGCTGTTGGTTGTGGGCGTGTTCGTGGTGGGTGATTTATTCGGTATCTGGATGGATTGGTCAACGTGGAGCCACCATTTGACAGGACGCGACATTGTTTTCGAGGTGCAGGACTATCAAATGGCGAATCTGCAGGTCGGTTCCGGCGACCATATATGGCTGAAGCCGCCCGACGGAGTCACGGGGAGCGATCTCAAGGTGAAGTGGGTGGGAAGTAACCCATGCGCGGGGGGCGGGAACCCGACCGACTGCATTATCGATTCGTGGAACAAAGCGCCGGCTGGTCCCTATTTCTTCAGCTGCGATTCTGCCAAGTACAGTTGCCCGGAACCCGGAATCCAGCAAAAATCGACCGGCCCCATCGAAAATCTGGGCTACGGCCTTTTCCTGAAGTGGGATTTCCTGCATCTCTTCGGGATACGGCGGCCTTCGCTGGAGGAGCAGCAAGGGCCACCAACATCGGGAACCCATCCGGCAACAGGTTCGAAGACGGCGATTGTCTCCTGCTCGCGCGACACCAAAACGACAGTGCTGCAGGATCCGAATGGTGATGATGAGACAACAATCAACGCGTCAATCGGTCAATCTGAATCTGTGTTCTGGCTCGACCCGCAGGGCTTCACGCTGGACCCAACAAACTTTCCGGCGGGGTTCTGTAAGAACGGGAACCCGGGAAGCGGCAGCACGACAGCCGCTCAGTGCGATGTCAGCGCAGCCGCAAATTTCTCTTACTCGGTGCAGGCGCAGACTCCAGCAGGGTGCAAAGCAACGACGGCTAATCTGATTGCGCAGTAGGGGTTATTCCGGGAGCGTGAACCATGAATGGAACAGGCTCCCGAGAAGGGCAGTGTCGGGAGCGCCGGGAAGGAAACTTCCTGCGGGGTTTTTGCGCGTGCAGGCCGACGCAGGCGAGAGACAGAGCCAGGACAAGAATCTGAAGCGCCAAGCGGCTGGTTTTGAGTAAACGGTACCTGTATCGCAGAAAAGCATGGCGTGAAGCAAGCGGTGTGGATGGGTTCGGCTGAAAAGTCGAAGCGGGCGCACGCATCCAGGGCCGCGGATTTGCCATCGCACAGAAGTAGCCGGTTGTTCCGGAGACCCATCGTGCCGCGCGAGTATCATTTTTCGGGCCCAGGGGACGCAGCGCAGGCCGATGCCGGCGCGCGCTGGACCGATCCTTATCTTCCTTTCGATGGGCCGCGGAGAAAGCAGACCTCAGGGCGATGGCTTCGCCGCATGCGGCGCCGGTGGAGGGAAACTCGTTACCTGTCTGTGATCGTCGCGCGCGAGTTGATGCGGACCGACGTTTTTGACGTGGCTGCGGGGCTGGCGTTCTGGTCGATGATGTCGATGGTGCCACTATTGATCACGGTGGCGGCGGTGCTGGCGCTGCTGCGGGTGCCGGGCCTGTTGCCGCAGTTGCTGGGCGTGATGGCGATGCTGGTGCCCGCGGATTCGCTCTCGATGGTGGAGAAAATGGTCGGCGGGTTGCTGGAGCCGCACCGGGGAATGCTGTCGTTCGGAATTCTCAGCTACATCTGGTCGACGACGGGCGGTTTCACGGCGCTGATTTTTGCGCTCAACATTGCCTATGATGTTACGGAGCCACGGTCGTGGCTGCGCGATCGGCTGCAGGCGGTGATTCTGACCTCGACCAGCGGCGGCCTGCTAACGGTTTCGCTGCTGGCGCTGCTGGCTGGACCGCATTTCGGGCATTTGCTGGGGCAAATCTTCCCGATCCCCGGGGCGTTCGAGAGAATGTGGCCCATGATCCGGATCGCGACGGTCTTCATCGCATTTGTAGTGGCGCTGGAGCTGGTTTATTTTCTGGGACCGAATCGGCGGCAGCGATTTAGCTCAACGCTGCCGGGTGCGATTGTGGCAATCGCACTTTGGTTCGCCGGTTCCGCGGGTCTCTCCTTCTACCTGAACCATCTGGCGCACTACTCGCGGCTGTATGGGGGGATGGGGGCGCTGATGGGGCTGATGTTCTGGATTTACCTGACGGCGCTGGCGATTTTGATCGGGGCGGAAACGAATGCGGAGCTGGCGAAGCGGCGGGATTCGTTGTTTCGTGGGCACGTGAAAGCTTCGCCGGGGCAGGGAATCGGGCTCGATGAGGCTGTAGAGGGAGAGCGGGCGAGGGAACAGCCTGCCGCGTAGGGTCAGAGCATCACGAATGGAGCAGGCTTCCAAGAAGGGTTGAAAGGCCATTCCAGGCGATCTGGACGCCGATACAGAGCAGGATGAAAGCTATGATCCGGAGGATTCCATGCGCAGTCGGTGGGGAGATCTTGCGAGTCAACATGGGAGCGTAGGCGTAACAGAAGTAAACCGAAACGCTCAGGACTACGACTGCGAGGAAGACGCCGAGATGGCTGAGAATGTGTGCGGTCACGGTGCTACCAGCATTATGCGCGCTGAGGGTCAGCATCCCAACCAGTGTGCCGGGCCCGGATGTTATGGGGAAGGTGAACGGATAAAAGATTTTCGCCCGGAGATCGTTTAATTGTGCACCCCGATCGCCGGTTTCCTCCTGCTTGTTACGAATGCTCACGCCGGAGTCGCTCTGATTCAGGACCCCCCAGCCGATGGCGGCTATAACGATGCCGCCGGCCAACTCGACGATGGGAAGAGAGAGGCCGAAGAAGTGCAGGATGGCGGAACCGAGGATTTCGATGATGCCGAGAAAGATGACGTTCGCCACGGCGATGCGACGCGCTAGTGAATGAAAGACCGCGGGCGGGGCATCTCCCACCAGTCCAAGGAAGACTAAAGCGGAGCCCAGCGGATTGATAAGGGGCAGCAACGCGCTGAAAGCGAGGAAGAATGCGGACCAGAGGGCCATGTTTGCCTGTCAGCGACGATCCTGAATTCAGGCCGTCTCCGCCCCATGATCGCATGCGGCGTTGTTCACTTTCCTGTGCGGCGCGCGTTCATTTTGGGGTGTGCCTCCTCAAGCAACCGTTTTTCGACTGAATGGCATCCAAGCCGCCCTGGAGTCGCATTCCAGAGAACAGTTGGATATCCTTGCCTTTCACGAGACCGGGTCTCTGCGTTTGTGCATTGAAGTTGAAACTTTGAAATCGATGTTCTCATCGTTTGCTCATCAAAGTCGCCTGGCAGCGCGGCTCCCCCTTTCGCACTCAGTTGACTCCAGTTTTTTCCGGACTTCTACCCCGGCATTTGCCCGGGCAAAACCATGCCGATATCAACGCCGTCACTGTTACTCAACGGTGTTGCGTCTCCTCTTTATTGTTGCTTGGGTGTTGCTCATCAGCAGAACTCTGTGTGCACAAGCGGGTTCGGGCAGCGACCAACAGAGTCCACTCAAAACGATGACCCTCGAGCAACTGGGGAATATCGAGGTCACCACTGTTTCCAAAGAACCTGAAGAGGTATGGAACACTCCCGCGGCGATTTACGTGATCACGCAGGAGGACATACAGCGTTCGGGAGCGGCGAATATCCCGGAGGCGTTGCGGCTGGCTCCGGGGGTGGAGGTGGCGCGCATCAGCTCGGATGAGTATGCGATTGGCATTCGCGGGTTCAACAGCCGCCTCTCGCGGTCCGTGCTGGTGTTGATTGACGGCCGTACGGTGTACACGACGTTCACGGCGGGCACCTACTGGGAGACGCAGGATGTGCTGATGAAAGACATCGACCGCATCGAAGTGATCCGTGGCCCGGGCGGGACGATCTGGGGGCCGAATGCGGTGAACGGGGTTATCAACATCATCACCAAAGATACCAAGGAGACGCAGGGAGCGCTCGGAACGGGCGGCGGCGGCGATGTAGAGCAGTTTATTGGAGACGCCCGCTACGGATCCGGCAACGGCAGGGGATTCACCTACCGAGTGTATGCGAAAGGCTTCGGATGGGCTCCACAGTATCACTCCGACGGGGATAACTACGACGACTGGCATGGCGGTCAGGGTGGTTTCCGCATGGACTGGGGTGCGCGCGCGGGCGATAGCTATCGTCTGCAGGGCGATGTCTATGGCCAATACTTTGGCGAGAGAGCCGACGCTACAACCTACAACCCGCCCGCCAACTACGACAAGAGCGGCGATGCCACTCTCTATGGAGGAAACATTCTCTTTAACTGGACTAGAGTGCAGGGAGAAGGCAAGGACATTCAGTTGGCTGCTTATTATGCCCACGACACGCGCAATGAGCTGAATTTCGGCGATATTCGCAACACGGCGGACGTCGATTTTCAGGATCGGTTCCGTTTGCCTCGCCAGGAGGTATCCTGGGGCCTGACCGCGCGATTGAGCCATGGGAGCGAAGTTGAGGTCTATTCCGGACTCACGTTTACGCCATCGCACAGGACCGACGAGCTCTACCAGGGGTTCGTTCAGGATGAAATCACGCTGGTGCCTGAACGGCTGTCGCTGGTAGCGGGGACCAAGCTGTTGAAAACGAACTACACGGGAGTTCTGGCGGAACCGAGCGGCCGGTTGTTGTACACACCGACAGGCACCCAGACCGTGTGGGCGGCTTACACACACGGTCTGCGGACACCTGCCGACGTGGAGCGGGATTTCAATCTGTCCAGTTTTCTGGGATACGCGGCGAATGGGCTGCCGATCTTCGCGCGCTTCAGCGCAAATCCGAATTTCAGGTCGGAGCAGTTGAACGGCTACGAGCTGGGCTACCGGGGACTTGAAGGGAAGAATTTCTATGTCGACATAGCCGGCTTCTACAACCATTACGGCGACCTTTTCAGCGAAGACCTGGTTCAAGCGCCGTATATAGAGACGAACCCCGCTCCCACTCACGTTCTGATACCTGCGGAATTCGGGAATGGGCTGGTGGCGTCCACGACCGGAATGGAGGCCGCACCTATGTGGCGTCCTGAGCCATGGTGGCGGCTGGGCGGTTCGTATTCGTTCCTCGATATGCATGTGGAGAAGGGGACGAACTCAAAGGACATTGGCAGCGCGCCTGGAGTGCAGGGATCCAGTCCGGAGCACCAGGCGCTGATCAAGAGCGGTTTCGATCTGCCCAAATCGGTCAGTACAGACTTTCAGGTGCGATACGTGAGTGCGCTGCCTGGCATCCAGGTGCCCGCGTACTGGACAGGGGATGTTACGGGGCAGTGGGCTGCGACGCCTCACATTCGGCTGACGGCTGCGGGCCAGAATCTTTTTCAGCCGCACCATGTCGAGTTTAACTACGACCCTGGGCCCCTTGTGGGAATCCGACGCGGATTTTATGGCGAGGTGACGTTTACTAAGTGATATTGGCTTGTTGGTTCCGGGGTCACGACGCTGTCACGGGTAGCGGTGTTGAACTCGCAGAGGCCCAACGATGTTGAATCTCGAAGGATCACCCAGAGACTTGAAATGTCCGGCTGCTGTGGAGGTGCGTTAACCGCGCCCCTCCAGAGAGTCCAGGTGTTCTTCGTGGCGTCGGGCCAGTTGGGCGACTTTGGTGAACCCGGCCGCGAGGTCATCGACCTTGGCCACCAGCTTGTTCACGTTCTCGGTCGTGGCTCTGACGGGAAACCCTCTATCGGTCCCTTTCTGAACCTACACCTTCGGCCCCGCCGCGAACGACCAGATCGATGTCACCTTCGAGTCCTACCCCGGCCACACCGAGCCGCAGATTGTCGGGACCCGCAAAGCCATGATTAGCCCCGTTTGGGAATGGTACGGATGAAGCGAGGGGAGCTAGAGTCGTCGTCGAGAGCAGAGCGGATTTGGGCCATGCAGAAATTGAGGCCGCGATCGAAGTCGACGTGGGTTTCCGCCCCCCACACGGCCTGGCCCAGCTCTTCACGGGAAACGACCTGGCCGCGACGCGCGAGGAGGCAGGAGAGCACCTGTCCTGGCTGGGATTGCGGGCGAACGAGGCGGCCTTCGCGACGCAGTTCACGGGTGGCGGCGTTGAGTTCGAAAAGGCCAAAACGGAAGCGGTCCATAGCTAAGAGAGATTGTGCGCCTAATCGAGGCCCTTGTTGGGATCAAGATACGGAAGTTGTTGCCTTGCGTCGGTCACGTGCGGCGGCTGGTCGCATCGGAATGGCGCCAGCAGAGGGGCGGCGAGAGCCGGTCCGTGACGGAGGACGAAACGCGACAGGGACTTTTCACCGACGTGGACGGCGAGGAGTTCGCGGAAGAGGGCGGGGTGAGTGGCGAAGGCCTGGAGGGTTCGATTGCGGAGGCGTGGGTGGCGATCGAGGAGCAGCAGGAGGGCGGCCATGCGCCGCGGGAGGGCGAGGATAGCGGCATGGCGGGATTCGTAGAGATTAAGGCTGGCATGGGCGTGATTGGCGGTGGCGAGTGATTCAGCGAGGAGGAGGGCCTGGCGGAAGGCGAGGCCGAGGCCTTCGCCGGTGATGGCGTCGGCTGAACCGGAGGCGTCGCCGATAAGGGCGACGTTGTCGCGGGTTACGCGATGGAGGCGGCGGGTAACGCTGACGCAGCCGCGTTCGGAGGAGGTTGGGGAGGCGTCGCGGAGTTTGTCGCGGAGGAGGGGGATGGAGTTGAGGATTTCGTTGAAGCGGATGTGGGGATGGCGGGTCATGGCGGAGACGCAGATTTCGTTGGGCGCGGTGGGGGTGATGTAAGCTTGGCCGAGGTCGCTCCAGTGAACTTCGACGTGGGCGCTCCAGGGCTCGATGCGGAAATGGGCGCGGAAGCCGAAGCGGCGGCTGCGGAGGTGGGCGGCGTCGAGATTGGCCCATGCACGGACGCGTGAAGACTGGCCGTCGGCTCCGATGAGCCAGCGGTAGCGGATGGGTTGGTTGGAGAGGGTGGCGGGCAGGCCGGGTTTGAGGATGACCGGGGAGTTCCAGGAGAAGCGAACGCCGATTTCGGTGGCACGGTCGAGGAGCAGGCGGTGGAGGGTGGTGCGGCGGAGCCCTATGCCTGTTACCTGCGCGAGGTTCGGGGGGAAGTCGGCGGAGACACGGGTCTGCTCGGAGGCAAAGGTGATGCCGGTGAAGGCGGCGCCGTGGTGGAGTTCGAGGGGTATGCCGATGTGGGCGAGGGCGTGACGGGAGTCGGGCATGATCCCTTCGCCGCAGGGCTTCTCGATGGGGGGACGCCCGGCGTCGGCGAGGAGCACGTCTGCGCCGCGCAGGCGGAGGGCAATGGCGGCAGCGAGGCCGGCGGGCCCTGCTCCGGCGATGAATACGTCACAATTATTGTTACTCATGATTCACCCCAGAGGACAGGGAGGAGCCGGGAGCCAGGAGCAAGGAGCAAGACGAGCCCGATTTGCAAGCGTCCAGCATCTGCCAAAAGGCTGGCAGATGTGGGGCATCCAATCGTTACCGTGATAGTTACATATTGTCACGAATACAAATTCTCCTCACCGCCATAGCTAAGTCACCATTCGAGGAGGGACATTTCCGCGCAGAAACCGGGGCCCATGGCGGCTAAGATGCTTCGGGTTCCGGGGTTTGGGCGGCGGTGCTTCATGATTTCGTCGAGGACGACGAGGACCGATGCCGAAGAGAGATTGCCCACGCGGCGGAGGGCTTCCCAGGAGACTTCGAGGGCTTCGCGGGGGAGGCTGAGGGATTCGGCAGTGGCTTCGAGGACTTTTGGACCGCCGGTGTGCATGATCCACGAGCCGATGTCGTTGCGGATCAGGCCTTGCGAGGCGAGAAAAGCGTCGACGTTGGGGCCAAGGTTTTCGACGACGACCTTGGGGACGTCGGGAGAGAGGACAATGCGGAAGCCCTGCTCGGAGATATCCCAGCCCATCACGTCTTCGGTGTTGGGGTAAAAGACGCATTGACTCGAAAGGATTCGTGGGCCGGTACGGGGGACATTGCTGCCGGCCACGAGGACGGCGGCGGCTCCATCGCCGAAGAGGCCGGTGGAGATGAGATTCGCCACAGTTTTGTCGTTTCGCTGCCAGGTGAGGGAGCAGAGTTCGACGGAGAGGAGGACGGCGATCTGATCGGGGTATGCGCGGACGTAGTCGGCGGCGCGGGCGAGGCCGGCGGCTCCGGCGACGCAGCCGAGTCCGAAGATGGGGTTGCGGCGGATGTTGGGGGAGAGGGCCATGCGGTTAACGAGGCGCGCGTCGATGGAAGGGCTGGCTACGCCGGTGACGGAGACGAAGAAGATGGCGCCGATGCGATCGCGGTGCACGCCCGCTTGTTGGAGGGCGCAGTCGATGGCGTGTTCGCCGAGGTTGAGCGCCACTTCGATCCAGACGTTGTTGGTTTTTCCCCAGGTGTCGAGGGCGATGTAGTCGTCGAGAGGGCGGGCGAAGTAGCGGCCATCGACGCCGGTGTGTAGGTGGAGGCGCTCGAGGATGGCCCGGAATTTGGCGTCGCCGCCCCAGTAGGCGAGAAAGGCGTCAATGACTTCAACCTGGGGGTAGTAGTGTTGGGGAAAGGCTGTGGATGTGGCGAGGATATGCATGTCTCTGTTTGAGACTAAATGAGGCGAACGGGGATGCAGGGCAGCGAGCTTGAAGATTCGCCGTGAATCGCGCGTTTATCCCGCGTGTTTCTCCGCGGCTTCTACGGTGTGGGCGATGAGGGTGGCGATGGTCATGGGGCCTACTCCGCCGGGGACGGGGGTCCAGGCGGAGCAGCGGTCGATGATGGCGGATAGCTCGATGTCGCCGACTCCGCCGGGGTGATAGCCGGCGTCGACGACGACCGCGCATCGCGGATCCAGTCGCCGCGGATGAACTCGGCTTTGCCTACGGCGCCGATGACGATTTCTGCGCGGCGGACGACTTCGGGGAGGTTTCTGGTGCGGGAGTGGCAGATGGTGACGGTGGCATTGGCGGCGAGCATCATCATGGCCATGGGGCGGCCGAGGATGGGGCTGCGTCCGACGACGACGGCTTCGCGGCCTTCGATGGGGATTTGGTAGCGGCGCAGCAGGCGCATGATGCCGGCGGGCGTGGCGGAGCCGTAGGCGGGCTCGTCCATAGCCATGCGGCCGAAGCCGTGGGCGGTGACGCCGTCAACGTCTTTCTCGATCGCGATGCGGTCGAAGGCAACGCGCTCGTCGATTTGTTTGGGGACGGGATGCTGGAGGAGGATGCCGCGGACGCGGGGGTTGGTGTTGAGTTCATCGATCGCGGTGAGGAGTTTTTCGGTTGAGGTGGTGGCGGGGAGGGTGAGGCTGAGGGACTCCATGCCGACGCGGCGGCAGGCGTTGCCTTTCATGCGGACGTAGGTGGCGGAGGCGGGGTCTTCACCGACAAGGATGGTGGCGAGGATAGGGGGATCTTTGAGATTGAGGCGTGCTACGCGGATGGTAAGTTCGGCTTCGAGTTCTTTGGAGCAGGCTTTGCCGTCGAGGACGATGGCGGGCATGGATTCAGGGTACAGGGTCCAGGGACCAGGCTGCGAGAGATGATCCTGCAAACGCCGAGTCCCCTTGCAACATTGCGGCAGGTTTAGGAATCCGACTCGCTGGAGGCATGAAGATATGAGCGGATTGGAAATTGCGGGAATCGTGGTTGGTGCAGCGATCGTCGTTTTGCTGCTGGTGAGCGCGAAGGACATCGCCCGTTACATCCGTATCTCGACGATGTAGGGAGCTGCTGCGGGGCACGGGCATTGCCCGGGCTTGCCGAAGGCGGCCATGCGGATGTTTCGGTCAGATCGCGCGGATGAGGCGGGCGGGGAGGAAGATGATGGCTCCGACGAGTTCGAGCACGCCGCCGACTGCGATGCCGACGATGCGGAAGGGCAGCAGGAGGAGCCACACGATTGGGTACGCGATGAGGGCCAGCAGAGCCAGGGGCCAGCAGAGAATAAAAAGGATGCAGAAGAGCAGGAATTTTGCCATGGCGAACTCCCGAATCGGATTCCGAAGATCCGTGACCCGAGCGCCCGGCGGGTTATGTAAGGGGCACAAGTCGAACTTTATTGTTACGTATGTTGGTGTCTTGTGGTTCCAAAAGTCGCGAGACAGTTTCCCGGTCGAGGAGGAAATGCAGGTCCTTCGGCTCGCGCCAGAATTGATTCAGCGCGCCCAAATGCCGGCGCGCTGATTTTCGCTGCTTCGCTCGGGATGACAGAGCTTTTTCTTCTATCGAGATACGCGGTGATGCTGGTTTATTGCGGCGTGTGGAGGCCCAACGCACTGAGGACGTCCTGATCAGGCGTGGTGGTTCCGTTTTGTTTGGTGACGACGTTGAAGCCGCCGGAGTAATCCCACATTGCCCAGCCGATATGGTTCTTTTCGAAGGCGACGCGCATGTCATGGAGCCACTGGGCGCGGTGGGCGTGGGGAGCGTGGATGAAGGCGCCGAACTCGCCGCAGTAAACCGGGACGCGATGCTGGGCGGACCATTTGGCGGCGAAGGCGATCGAGCTCTCGACGCGGGCCGCGTCCCAGCGATCCTCGCCGTAGTTGAAGAGAAAGAACTGGCCGGCGAGGGTCGGTTCCTCATCGATTTTGGGGGCGATGTTTTCCGGCGTCGAAGGATAGGGGATGTCGTGCTCGGGGCGGACTTCGGGGTTGGCCCAGGTTGCACTCTGATGGGTGAAGGCGAAGGGCTCGTAATCGTGGAAGGTGTAGATGATGTTGGGGTCGGCGAGGGGCTCGAGAACGAGGAGATCGCCGAGTCCGGACCAGTGGGCGCCGCAGGCGATGATGGTGGACTGGGGAGCGGCCTGGCGAATGGCGTCGACGACAGTGGCCTCGATGCCTTGCCAGCGATACGGGTCGTTCTGCTCTGGCTCGTTCAGGATTTCAAAGAAGACGTGCTCGGGGTCGGTGGTGGCGAAGTGTGCGGCGAGGGCGCGCCACAGCTCGACGAAGTTGCCGACACCGCCCGTGCCCTGAAAGAGCTCGGCTTTGTACTGGCTGGTGGGATGGATGTCGATGATGACGGAGAGGTGGTGGTCGAGCATGATCTTTACGGCGTGGTCGACCTGATCCATGAAGCCGGTGGAGTGGTGGGCAAATTGCTCGCTGCGGTACCAGGCGGTGAGCTGGTCACCGTCGATGGAGAGTCGGCAGTGATCGAAGCCCATTTTGGCGATGAGGGCGATGTCGTCGTCGGTGGTGTAGGTCTGGAGGCGGGGGACGCTGTAGTCGTCGGACTGGGCGAACCACATGCTGGTGTTGATCCCGCGAAGCAGATGCTGGGCACGGGCGAACGCTATAGAGGCTGGGGCGCGCTCAGATTGTGCCGCGGCTGGACGCATTGTGAGCAAGGCGGCGAAGAGAAGCAAACCTGAGAAACGCAGTGGATTTCGCATAGGCGCAGTGTAATCCCTCGGCGGTGCGGTCTCAGGGCTAGCTCGGAGGGGACGGTGGGGGGCTGGGATATTCTAAAGTTTGCGCGGTTCAGAAGAAATTGCAGGGTTAAGAAAAGCAGAATTGCGGGCGCCGGGGTCTCGACCGGCCGGCACAAGCGACGAGGCGAGTTCAGCGCGTGCGGTGCGGGAGATGTTCGACCGGATTGCGCCGCGCTACGATCTGTTGAACCATGTGCTCTCGTGCAATGTGGATCGGACGTGGTGGTGGCGGACGGCGCGGCGGTTTCGGCACATTCTGGCGCGGCCCGAGGCGCGGGTGCTGGATATTTGCTGCGGCACGGGCGATATGACGCGGGCGTTGTTGCGGAGGCGCCCAGCGAATGGGACGCCGGTAGTGGCCGCGGATTTTTCTGTCCAGATGCTGGCGCGCGCCAGGAAAAAGCTGGCGGCGCAAAGGGTCGAGGTCATCGACGCAGATGCGATGCGGCTGCCTTTTAACGACGGGTCGCTCGATCTGATCACGACCGCGTTTGGGTTTCGGAACCTGGCGAATTATCAGGCGGGACTGGCGGAGCTTTTCCGCGTGCTGGCGCCGGGCGGAGAGGTAGGAATTCTGGACTGCAGCAAGCCTGGTGGTTGGGTGGGACGGGTATTTGGGTTTTACTTTCGGCATTTGTTGCCGTGGCTGGGCTCGCGGATTTCCGGGGACGCCGGGGCATATGGGTATTTGCCGGACTCGGTGGCGCGGTTTCCCGCTCCGTCAGAGATGCTGGAGATGATGCGGTCGGCGGGATTTGTCGAGGTTTCGTGGACGCCTTACACCTTTGGGATAGCCGGGTTGTGGCGGGGTAAGAAGGCTTTCACTACAGAATTTACAGAGAGCCCGGAGAAGAGCTTGTTCCGAGTGCCGGGTTTGCCATGAACTGTACAGGCTGAAAAAAGACCATGCGACCAATTTTCGTAACCGGAGACACAGCATCTTTGTTACTTCCTCCGTGCTCTCTGTGTACTCTGTGGTGAACGGTACCATGTCCACTGCCGCACTTCCGGGGTCGTCGCGAGCCAGCGCGGAGAAGCGATGGGTGACGCTGGTTTCGGTCGCGGCTGCGCTGGCCATGACAGTGCTGAAGGCGATTGTGGGCTTGCTGACGGGCAGCCTGGGCGTTTTGTCGGACGCGGCGCATTCGGGGCTGGATGTTATGGGCGCGGCGCTGACGTTTTTTTCCGTTCGCGTGTCGGACAGGCCGGCGGACTGGAATCATCCTTACGGTCACGCGAAGGTCGAAAATGTTTCGGCATTTGTAGAGACGGGGCTGATGGCGGCTTCTGCAGTCGCGATCACCGCGGAAGCGATCAGCCGGATCTTTTTTCGGCCGGTTACCCTGCGCTACTCCATATGGCCGTTCGTCGTGATGGGCGGCTCGATCGCCGTGGACCTGTGGCGTTCGCGGCGGTTGCGCACTGTGGCCCGGCGCTACCGCAGCGCGGCGCTCGAGGCAGACGCGCTGCACTTCGCGTCGGACATCTGGACCAGCGTTGCGGTGGTCATCGGCTTGTGCGCATCGTGGCTGGGAACGGTGGAGCATGTGGCGTGGCTCCGCTATGCCGATCCGGCGGCGGCGCTGGTGGTTTCGGCGATGATCCTGATCCTTGGCTGGAGGCTCGCCTGGCGCGCCGTGGGTGCGCTGACAGACGCGGTTTCTCCTGAACTGCACACGAAGATGGTGGATGCGGTACGTCGGACAGACGGCGTGCTGGGCATTGACCAGGCGCGGGTGCGGCGATCGGGCAGCGAGTATTTCGCCGATGTCACACTCTCGCTGCCACGCCAGCTGACCTTCCAGCGCACTGAGGAGCTGGTGAGCGAGGCGACCGCGGCGGTGCGGGGCGTGTTGCCGGGGGCGGACGTGGTCATCCACACGGTGCCCCGATCGACGATGGCGGAGAGTTTGTTCGACAAGGTGCGGGCGGTGGCGGCACGGAATAATGTGCTGCTGCACGATGTGAGCATTGAGGCTTTCGCGGATGGTTTGCACGTGGAACAGCACATCGAGGTGAAGGAGACGATGCCGCTGCTGGAGGCCCATCGTTTTGTCTACGGGCTGGAGCAGCAGATCCGGCGCGAACTGCCGCAGGTGGGTTCCGTGCTGACGCACATTGAAAGCGAGCCGGCGACAATTGAAGCGCCTGTGCGGCTCGCGCAGGATCGCCGGATCGAGCAGCACTTGCGGGATGCCGCGGCCAATCTGCCCGATGTTGTCGACATTCACGAGGTCAATGTGGATCGGGTGGGGGACCGGCTTCACGTGACATGCCACTGCACGCTGCCCGATGCGATGGAGATGCGGCGAGTGCACGAGTCGATTACGGAGTTGGAGCATCGGTTCAAGCTGGAGTGTCCGGAGATCGACCGCGTGCTGATCCATCCGGAGCCGGCATCGGACAATTCGCACCGGCAATAGGACCACGAGAACCCATTCACCACAGAGCGCGCAGAGAGCACGGAGGAAGGAATTCCAGGAAGGAGAAGCGAACTTGATTGCGAGTGCGGAGTGGAAGCAGGGACGGCTGTTCGACGGGAAGTCGGCGAGCGGGCATACGATTCATTTTGACGCGACGCCCCAGCATACCGCGGGGCCGAGTCCCATGGAGGCTGTGCTGGCCGGCTTGTGCGGGTGCACGTCTGTGGATGTTGTGAGTATTCTCCAGAAGAAGCGCGAGCCGCTGGAGGGCTTGACGGTGACGGCCACGGCAGAGCAGGCGGCCGAGCCGCCGCAGGTTTTCACGAGGATTCATCTCACCTACCGGATTCGCGGAAAGGTTGCGCAGAAGGCGGCCGAGGATGCGGTCGCGCTTTCGAAGAGCAAGTACTGCTCGGTTTCGAAAATGCTGGAGAAGTCGGCTTACATCGATTATTCGATCGAATACGAATCATGATTGCGATCTTTCGTTTCGTGCTGGTGATGCTGCTGCTGACGGTCGTGGGGATGACGTCTGCCCTGGTGACGATGCACTTTGCTATTCACGGCGCCGAGGTGTCGATTCCGGATTTCAGGAGCATGACGTTGGCCGATGCGGGGCAGCGTGCGGCCTCGCTGGGGCTGACGCTCCAGGTCGAGAACCGGCTGTATTCGGCGGACGTGCCGGTGGGCAGGGTCGCGAATCAGTCGCCGGCGGCGGGCGCCATTGTGCGGCGCGGATGGCGGGTATGGCTGACCGAGAGCCTTGGTCCGGAGAAGCTGGCCATTCCGGAACTGCGGGGTAAAGAGCAGCGGGTGGCCACAATCGAGATTCGAAGGGCGGGATTCCAGACAGGGACGGTGGCTGCGATGGCGTGGCCGAGCGCGCAGCCGGGGACCGTGATTGCGCAGAGTCCGGAGCCGGAGGCCTCGGGAGTGGAAAGTCCAATCATGAATCTGCTGGTCGCTGCCCCCGCGGATTCGTCGCAGGCGGAAACTGGCTGGGTCATGCCGGAGATGGAAGGGCAGGTATTTACGGCGGCAGCACTCGCGCTCACGCATATGGGGCTGCGCCTCGCCCCGGTGAAGGAAGCCGATATGCACGTTGGGCCTGGTGTTTCAGGCGGCGCGGGGGGACAGCCATCGCCCATGTTTCCGCCGGGAACGGTGGTCGCTCAGAGTCCCGCCGCGGGGTCGCGCGCGGATGCAAGCACTCTGATTCAGCTGACGGTCGCGAAGTGAAGCGTTCACTGCCCCCGTTGCGAAAAGACGGGCGTGGCATTGAGCGTATCGAGTAAAATTGCCGTTGCTCCGCTGGCCGCTTCCCTGAACGGCGGATGAGAGTCCTCTGACCGCATGCTGGAAGCCCTGAAGGCGCAGGTTCTCGAAGCGAATCTCGAGCTGGTCCGTCGCGGACTGGTGCTGTATACCTTCGGCAATGCCAGCGGAATCGACCGGCAACAGGGACTGGTGGCGATCAAGCCGAGCGGCGTTGCCTACGAAGACCTGACCGCAGACCACATGGTGGTGAGTGACCTGAGCGGAAAGATCGTTGGGGGCAAGCTGAAGCCGTCCTCGGATCTGGACACGCATCTGGAGCTGTATCGTTCGTTTGCCGGGATTGGCGGCGTGGTGCATACGCATTCCGAATTTGCGACGGCCTGGGCGCAGGCGGGGCGCGAAATCCCGGCGTTTGGAACGACCCACGCGGACTATTTTCATGGGCCAGTACCGGTAACCGAGGCGCTCACGGACGGGGAGATCGGCGACGACTATGTGCTGAATACGGGCAAGGCGATCGTCCGGCGGTTTCGCGGCCTCGATCCGGCGGCGATGCCTGGGGTGCTGGTGGCGGGCCACGCGCCCTTCGCGTGGGGAAATGATGCCGGGGAAGCCGCGTATCATGCTGTGGTGCTGGAAGCGGTGGCGCGGATGGCCTTCTACACGACCATGCTGAAACCCAGCTGCGCGGGAATTTCGCAGGCATTGCTGGACAGGCATCATTTCCGCAAGCATGGCGCAAAGGCCACTTATGGGCAGAGTAGTTAGCGAGTAGTCAGGACGTGTAATCAGGCAAGCAGTTATACAAGGGCAGTTATCCTGGCAGTTCAACCTGGAAGCGGAGAGTCCCCGGCTCCGATTCCCGAACCCAAAGGCACACACGAGGTCGGACAGGAATGTCACTCGCAACGGCTCCCGCGGCTGGACTGGCCGCTTTTCTTGAGACGGCGGCAACGCAGAGTCTGGTTCATCTTTCCGGAGTGGATATCGCGGTCATCGCTATCTACTTCGGGATGGTCATTTACATCGGCTTCTACCTGAAGGGCGCTTCGAACACGAGCGAGGAGTTCTTTATGGCGGGCCGCGAAATGACCGCGTGGATCGCCGGGCTGAGCTTTGTCTCGGCCAACCTCGGGTCGCTCGAACTGATGGGCTGGGCCGGATCGGCTTATCAGTACGGCATCCTGGCCGTGCACTGGTACTGGATCGGCGCCATTCCGGCGATGCTCTTTCTGGGCATCATCATGATGCCCTTCTATTACATCTCGAAGGTGAACTCGGTGCCGGGGTATCTCGCGGTCCGTTTCGGGGATGGCGCACGCGGATTGTCCGCGGTTTGCTTCGCGTTTATGACGGTGCTGATGAGCGGCATCAATATGTACTCGATGGCCATCGTGATGAAGGTAGTGCTGGGATGGAACCTGCACTTCAGTATCTGGGTTTCATCCATCACCGTAGCGATTTACGTGGCGCTGGGCGGGCTGCGTTCCGCGATTTACAACGAGGTGCTGCAGTTCCTGCTCATCTGGCTGGGGGCGCTCCTGATTCCTATTCTCGGACTGATCGAGGCGGGCGGGTGGCACAACCTTGTATTACAGATCAAGGAGCGCTTTCCGCAGCAGGACTACACCCACTTATGGGCGCCGCTGAATCACTTCACGTCGAATCCCATGGGCGTGCACTGGACGGGGATTGTCTTCGGGATCGGGTTTGTCATTAGCTTCGGCTACTGGACGACGGACTTTCTGGTGGTGCAACGCGTGCTTTCCGCCCACAACCTGCGGGCGGCGCGCATGGCTCCGATTATTGGTTCGGCTTTCAAGATGGCGGTGCCGTTTATCGTCATTCTCCCGGGCCTGCTGGCGCTCTCCGTGCTGCCTTACCACCTTGTGGCCCAGGACGTGGCGGTTGCCTCCGGTCAGCATTCATACAACGAAGTGCTGCCGTTGATGCTGGTGCGCTACTGCGGGCCGGGACTGCTCGGGCTGGGTGTGACGGCGCTGATTGCCGGCTTCATGTCCGGCATGGCGGGCAACGTGAGCGCTTTCGCGACGGTCTGGACGTACGACATCTACGGCGCGTTCATGAACAAGAAGGCGAGCGACAGCCACTATGTATCGATGGGGCGCTGGTGCACCTTCATCGGAGTGATTATTTCCGTGGGCACGGCCTATCTGGTGCAGCATGCGGCGAGCATTATGGACTACGTGCAGCAGCTGTTCAGTTTTTTCATTGCGCCATTGTTTGGGACGGTGATTCTCGGCATGCTGTGGAAGCGGGCGACGAAGGCTGGCGGTTTCTGGGGCCTGCTGGCGGGGACGGCATCTTCGATTGGTCTGTGGCTGTGGGTGCGGCATGACCCGGCCAACATTCGCTTCATGATCTTCCAGCCCCATGCCAGCGCAGATCTTATTAATCGCGTCCAGGCCATGTCGGAGAATCTGTATCGCGCGATGTGGTCGTGGACGATCTGCGTGCTGGTGACCGTGATTGTGAGTTACCTGACAAAACCGAAGCCGGAGGCGGAGCTGGAAGGCTTGGTTTACGGCGCGACTAAGATTCCCGAGGAAAAGGATGATTACTGGTATCAGCGACCGATTGTGTGGGCCGGCGTGATGTTCGTAATTTTTGTTGGGCTGAACGTAATCTTCTGGTAAGGGGGAAAGACATGCGGTCGCACACTTCGATCTGGCTATTCTCGGGCATTCTGCTGCTCGCCTATGGATTGTTGATCATGGCGACGGGCTTTTGGGAGCTCGGGCATCCGCCGGCCCACGAGCCGGTTTTGTATCAGCTGCACCCTCCCATTTGGTGGGGCGGGATTATGACGGTGGCTGGACTGTTCTATACCATTCGCTTCCGCCATCACCACTAAACACGAGTTAGTTACCGCTCCACCTACAGGAAGGGTCGTATTGCAATGAAGAAGCAGTTGACGTTCGGACTTATTGTGGGGAACCGCGGATTTTTCCCCGATCACCTGGCCAAAGAGGGCCGGGAAGAGATGCTGGGGGTTCTCGAGAAGGAGGGAATCAAGGCCGTCACGCTCGCGCCGGAGCAGTCGAAGTTTGGGTCGGTAGAGACCCACGACGACGCAATCAAGTGCGGCGATTTATTCCGCGCGCATCGCGACGAGATTGACGGGATTATCGTGACGCTGCCGAATTTCGGAGACGAGCGCGGGATTGCGGATACGATTCGGTACTCAACGCTGGATGTGCCGGTACTGGTGCAGGCTACTCCGGACCGGCGCGACGCTATGAAGATCAGCGACCGGCGGGACAGCTTCTGCGGGAAGATGTCGGCGTGCAACAACCTGATGCAGTACGGGATTAAGTACTCGATTACCGCGAAGCACACGGTGCAGCCGAGTTCGGCGGAGTTTGGGAAGGATCTGGAATGGTTTACGAAGGTATGCCGGGTTACCAATGGGCTGAAGAAGCTGCGCATCGGTGCGATAGGGGCGCGGCCTCAGGCTTTCAACACGGTGCGGTACAGCGAAAAGCTGCTGGAGCGGTACGGGATTTCGGTGGTGACGCTTGATTTGTCGGACATCTTTGGCGCGATTGGGCGGATGAAGGACGACGACGGTGATGTGAAGGCGAAGCTCGATGCCATTCGGGCGTATGTGAACACGGGAGCCGTGCCGGAGGCCGCGCTGATCAAGATGGCGAAGCTGGGCGTGGCCATCGAACGCTTTATGAAAGACACACATTGCACGGTGAGCGCGGTGCAGTGCTGGACTTCGCTTGAGGAAAATTTTGGCGTAGTGCCGTGCACGGTGATGAGCATGATGAGCGAGAACCTGCTGCCGGCGGCGTGCGAGACCGACGTGATGGGGACGGTGAGCATGCATGCCCTGGCGCTGGCCAGTCAGACGCCGAGCGCGCTGCTGGACTGGAACAATAACTACGGCGACGATCCCGATAAGTGCGTGTGCTTCCACTGCTCGAATTTGCCGAAGCATTTTTTCCAGGATGTAGTAATGAATTTCCAGGAGATTATTGCGGGGACGGTGGGCAAGGACAATACTTTTGGGACATGTTATGGGCGGGTGAAGGCTGGCGCGATGAGTTATGTGAGGTTTTCTACGGATGACTACCGCGGAAGGATACGCGGGTACATCGGGGAGGGGGAATTTACGAACGATCCGCTGGAGACGTTTGGTGGGGCGGGGGTGGCGAAGATTCCCGAGATGCAGAAGCTGCTGCATGAGATTTGCGAGCAGGGTTTTGAGCATCACGTGGCGGCGAATTTCTCGCAGGTGGCGGCGCCTGTATACGAGGCTGCGACGCGGTATCTGGGATGGGAAATGCACTGGCATGGTAAGGACAGGGAATAGGGATTTGAGTTTAGGGATTAGGAAATGCGGACTTTCGCTGTCGGTGCTGGTATTCGGAGCGATGGCATTACTCGCTGTAGTTGCGCTGATTACGCATCGTCATTTGAATGAGCGGGGATGGGCAACGTTGTGCGCGAGCAGTCTCATCACCTGGATGACGATCGAATATCTGTGGTTGAAGATTCGTGGGCCAAGGAAAGAACCCGGGATCAGGGAGTAGGGTTTTAGGAATTAGCGAGAGCGGCTCTTCATCGGGCCCGGGTTTAATAACCCCTAAACTCTAATCCCTGGCCCCGCTTTTCAGCGCAAGGTCGATGAGGGTCTTCTGTTCCATTTCATGGGCCTTGGCTGAGCCGGTGGCTGGGCTGGCCGCTGCGGACCGTTTTACGCTTAAAACCTGGCGGTCGCCTGCGAGGCGGCGGAGACGGGGCATGACGAAGCCGAAAGCGCCCATGTTGGCTGGTTCTTCCTGGACCCAGACTAGTTCGTGAGCTGCGGGATGGGCTTCGATGGCTGTTCGCAGCTCGGCTTCGGGCCAGGGGTAAAGCTGGTCGAGGAAGAGGATGCCGGTGGTGGTGTCCTTACGCTTCGCTCGTTCGACGCGGAGTTCGTGGCCGATTTTTCCTGTGGCTAATAAGAGGCGCTGGGCGTTCAGGATTTCTGTTTCGGGCAGGACGGGGAGGAAGCGCGGGCGGGAGAAATCTGCGATCGGGGAGAGCGCGTCGGGGTGGCGGAGCATGCTTTTTGGTGTGAAAACCACGAGCGGCTTGCGCCAGGAGCGCATCGCCTGGCGGCGGAGCAGGTGGAAGTACTGCGCGGCGTTTGAGGGCTGCGCGACCTGGACGTTGTCGTGCGCGGCGAGCTGCAGGTAGCGCTCGATGCGTGCGCTGGAGTGCTCGGGGCCCTGGCCTTCGTAGCCATGGGGCAGCAGCAGGACGACGCCGCTGAGCAGGCCCCACTTGTCTTCTGCGGCGGCGATGAACTGATCGATGACGATTTGCGCGCCGTTGGCGAAGTCGCCGAACTGTGCTTCCCACAGGACCAATGTCTCGGGGTAGTCGCGACTGTAGCCGTACTCGAATCCAAGGACACCGGCTTCTGAGAGCAGGGAATTGTAGACGCTGAACTGGGCCTCGTCGGGCGAGAGTTGGTTCAGGGGGATGAAGCGCTGCTCATTTTCGATGTCGATGAGGACCGAGTGGCGCTGATTGAAGGTGCCGCGCTGCGAGTCTTGGCCGCTGAGGCGGACCGGCGTGCCCCGGACGAGCAGTGAGCCGAAGGCAAGGGCCTCGGCCATGCCGTAATCGAAGGGCTGTTTTCCCTGGCCCATCGCGCCGCGTTGTTCGAGGAGCTTCCTGATCTTTGGGTGGATGTGGAAGCCTTCGGGATACGAGGCGAGTTTGGCCGCGATCGATTCGATAGTCGCGGGTTCGAGGCCGGTGTCGACTTCGAGGTCGGCGCGCCAGGGTCCACCGTGGTAAGGGCTCCAGTAGTCGGGCATGGCGACGAGCGCTGGCTTCTTGCGGACGGCGGTGGCTTTTTTCTGGGCGTCGGTGAACTCAGCCTGGAGATCCTTCGCGAGGGGTGAAGGGTCGACGCCGATTTGCTTCGCATAGAGCTCGTAGAGCGGTGGATGGTTTTTGATGAGCGCGTAGCGGAGGGGTTGGGTAACGGTGGGATCGTCGACTTCGCTGTGGCCGTGGCGACGGTAGCCGATGAGGTCGACGACCACGTCGGTGTGGAACTGGTAGCGATAGTCGGCGGCGAGCGCTGCGATGCGTACCACGGCGGCGGGGTCTTCGGCGTTGACGTGGAAGATGGGAACGGAAAGGCGGCGGGCGAGGTCGGTGGAGAAGCGCGTGGAGTTCGTTTCTTCCGGCTCGGCGGTGAACCCGATGAGGTTGTTGACGACGATGTGAATGCCTCCGCCGACGGAGTAGCCGTCGATGCCGGCGAGGTTCATGGTCTCAGCCCAGATGCCCTGGCCGGCGAAGGCGGCGTCTCCGTGGATGACGATGGGCAGCACGCGATCAATTCCATCGGCACCGATGCGATCCTGGCGGGCGCGGGCGCGGCCCATCGCTACTGGGTCGACGGCTTCGAGGTGGCTGGGATTGGAGGCGAGATGGAGCGCGATCGTGGCGCCGTTGCGGGCGCGGAATTCGCCTGTTGCGCCGACGTGATACTTGACGTCGCCTCCGCCGAGAATGCTGCGGGGATCGACGTCTTCGAATTTGGCGAAGATGTCGATTGGGGATTTGCCGAAGGTATTCACCATAACGCTGAGACGGCCGCGATGGCTCATGCCCATGATGGAGCGCTGCGCGCCGAGTTCAGCGGAGCGGTTGAGGAGCTCGTCGAGGAAGGGGATGAGTGCGGTTACGCCCTCGAGGGAAAAGCGCTTGGTGCCGAGGTAGCGCGACTGGATGACCTGCTCGAAGATGTCGGCGCGGGCGAGGAGGTTGAGGATGTGGTTCTCGTCGGGCTGCGGCGGGGTGGATTCGAGGCACTGGGCGAGCCACTCGCGGCGGTCGCGGTGCGGGATGTGCATGAACTCCGCGCCGATGGGCCCGCAATAGATGCGGCGGGCCTCGGCGGCGGAATCGTTATCGAGGTCGAGATCGGGGACGGGGAGCGGGGAGAGGTATTGCTCGAGGGGATCGAGTTGGGCCTGAAGGTATCCCCAGCGGCGGAATGCTTCGAAGGTCTGGTCGCGGAGGGGAGTGGAAGTGTCTGGCGTTGCGAGGGAGGAGGTGGTCATGGGGCTCACCAGTCTTTGATTTTACGCGGGGAAACACCACGAACCGACCGCGAGCCCACCACAGAGGACGCGGAGAACCAGAAGGACGCGAAACCCAAATCTGCCAACACCGGGCAGATGTGGGGCACCGGTTACTTTCTAGCGGCTGACCTTTAGCATAACGACGCCGTGGGGCGGGACGGTGACGGTGTAGGTGCCGTGGGTCGCGCTAACGTCTTCGTGTTTCCACAGATCGCGCACTTTGGCGCGATCTTCGAAGCCGATGTCGCGGAGGTGGAGGGTCACGGAGCGCTCCTCGGTGTCGCGATTGAAAAGACCGGCTGCGACGGCGCCACCGCTGAGGGGCTTGGTCCAGATTTCGGTCATGCCGACGGCTGAGGCGCGATCGCCCTGCTTGCCGAGCGGGTCCTGATCGACCGCGATCACTTCTTTATTGGTGAGGATGGAAAGGGTTTCGGGAGACATTTTGCTGAGGTCGTTGCCGGCGAGCAGGGGTGCGGCGAGGATGGCCCAGAGGCTCATGTGGGTGCGATATTCGTCGCCAGTCATGCCGCCGTTGCCCACTTCGAGCATGTCGGGATCGTTCCAGTGGCCGGGGGCGGCGTATTTGGCGAGGCCGAGCTGGCCGAAGCCGATCTCGGACATGCGCTGCCAGGTGTCGTTAATGTCGTCGGTGGTGCGCCAGAGGTTGCCGCCGACGGTGGGTCCCCACTTCCAGACGTCGTCCCAGCCATATTGGCAGAGACTGTAGACGATGGGGCGGCCGGTGGCGAGGAGCGCCTTGTGCATTTTTTCGTAGGCGGCGCGCATCATCTCGTTTTGCTTCTGCTGGTCGTGGGGGGCTTGCTGGCGCATGATCATGCGGAAGCTGCACAGGTCGTATTTGAGGTAGTCGATGCCCCAGCCCGCGTAACTCTTCGCGTCTTGTTCCTCATGCTGGTAGCTGGCTTCGAAGCCGGCGCAGGTCTTGGGGCCGGGGCCGGAGTAGATCCCGAGCTTGAGGCCTTTTGAATGGACGTAGTCGGCGAGAGCTTTCATGTCGGGAAATTTGTCATTGGTCTGGATGACGCCGTGGGCGTCGCGCGTGCCTTCCCAGGTGTCGTCGATGTTGACGTAGATGTAACCGGCGTCGCGCATGCCGGTGGAGACGAGGGCGTCGGCTGCGGCGCGAACGTCGGCGTCGCTGACACGGCCGGCGAAATGATTCCAGCTGTTCCAGCCCATAGGAGGGGTCGCGGCGAGGGTTGTGTCCTGGGCGAGGGCGGGGATGGCGAGGGCCAGACCCCCGAGAGCCAGCGCGATGAATGCCTTTACATACAGCTTGGAGAATGACACGGGAGTGGGATCCTTTCGCGACCGATTTAGGGGGACCGAAAAACCGCTGGACAGTGTAGCGCAAATAGGGCTCGGTAAGTTGAGAGTCCAGACTCAGCGGAGGAGAGCGCCCCAGATGGTGTCGACGGTGGCGTGGGTGATCGTCGACGCGGCAACACGGCGATCCTCACGCCAGGCGCGGCCGTAGAAGATGCCGGCCAGGGCCGCAAGGACTACGTAGCGCCAGCTGAAAATGGTGGCGCGCTTGTTGAAGTGCGAGAGTCCGAAGAGACAGGCGGTGACGAAGAGCGCGGCGATGCGGCCAAGGCGGCGCTCGAGCAGGTTCTGCATCCAGCCGCGGAAGAAGACCTCCTCGGGAAGAGCTACGCCGATGAAGGTGAAGATCCAGCCGGGAAGGATGAGCCAGGGATGGGACACCTGGCCATGGAAATGAAGAAAGCCGAGGACGAGACCAAGCGGGAGGGCGATGGGAAGGTAGAAGGCGAACTCGCGGAGCCCGATGCGCCAATCGCGCCAGCGCAGACGGAGGTCGAAGCCGACACCGGTAAGACAACGGACGGCGAGAAAGGCGTAGAGTCCGGCGTCGAGGAGGATGAATTTGCCGAAGAGCGCTAATTTATGCGGCCAGGCGGATTCGAGCCAGCGAAGGTCGACGGCGAGGCCGAGGGGGATGAGGACGAGGAAGTCGAGGAGATGGCCGCGCTGGTTGGGGTCGAGTTTGGCCGCAAGCCATTCGATGGTGGCGATGAGGACTGGGGCGAGGAGGTAGAGCAGGAGCCATTGCACGGTGAGCATGTGCTGGGCAACGGCGACGATGAGATAAGGAACCACCAGAATGGCCGGCAGAGCGAGGCGCAGGATAACGGACAGGGATTGGATGACGCGAATGCACCGCTCCGAGACGAATGCAAAGGCAAACAGCGGCACCAGCAGAAAGGCCAGGGCAATTGCCGCCGGGATGATGCGAAAGGGGAGGTGCACGGTTCTATCGTAGCTGGGTGAGGAGTGGGAATCGCAGCTGAGGTTTTGCGGCAATTTGCGCGAAACGGGGCGGCCTAAGGGCGAGTCTATAATCGCAGCGAGGTGCCTTGATGCAGAACAAGCTGATGAACCGGTTCTGGATGATTCGGGCGGTGGTGCTGGCCGGGGCGCTGGTTTTGATCGGGATCATGTGGCTTGTGCACCATTGATCGTGCGGTGATTGACCCGCACTCACGCGGGTTGTAACGTTAGAGGTTCGTGCTCCTTCAAAATCCTGCATACGACTGAGGTCTTGTGTCTGCAACTGTGGCGCTGCGCAAAACTCCGCTGAATGGCCTGCACCGGCGTCTTGGGGCGCGGATGGTCGACTTTGGCGGGTGGGATATGCCGGTCGAATATTCGGGGCTCATTGCCGAACATATGGCCGTGCGCACCGGCGTGGGCGTCTTCGATGTGAGCCACATGGGCGACATTCAATTGCGGGGCCCGGGGTCGCTGGCCGCGGTGCAGCATATTTCGATGAACGATGCGGCGCGGCTGCAGGTGGGGCAGGCGCAGTATTCGGCGATGCTGTACCCGGAAGGCACGTTCGTCGATGACATCATCGTTCACAAGTTCAGCGAGAACGATTATCTGTTTGTGATCAACGCGGGTACGCGGGAGAAAGACTTCGAGTGGGTGCGGACACAGGCGCGGAATTTCGAATGCCACGTGAACGACTACAGCGACTACTACACGCAGTTGGCGATCCAGGGGCCGAGGGCGCAGGAGACGCTGCAGAAGCTGACGAATGCCGACTTGAGCAAGGTAAAGTTTTATTGGTTCACGTGGGGTACGGTTTGCGGGCTGCCGAACACGCTGATCGCGCGGACGGGGTACACGGGTGAGGATGGGTTTGAGATTTATGTGCCGTCGGATGAGGCGACGAGCGACCGGGTGTGGAACGAAGTGATCGCGGCGGGCGAGGAGTTTGGGATTTTGCCGTGCGGGCTGGGCGCCAGGAATACGCTGCGGCTTGAGGCTGCGCTTTCGTTGTATGGCCACGAGATTTCGGAGTCGATTAACGTGTTTGAGGCGGGGCTCGATCGGTTCTGCAAGCTGGAGAAGGGCGCGTTTCTGGGGTCTTCGGCGTTGCAGGGTGTGCTGGCGGATGGCGGGCCAGCGCGCAAGCTGGTGGGGTTGGAAGTTGTGGAGCGGGGAATTGCTCGGGATGGATATCGGGTGTTCGATGCTGCCGGGAACGTGATTGGGAGCGTGACGAGTGGGTCGCCGGCGCCGTTTCTGAAGAAGAACATTGCGCTGGCTTATGTGCCGCGGAGCTTTGCGGAAGCAGGGACGGAGGTTGCGGTGGAGATACGCAATTGTCCCGTTAAGGCGGTGGTGGTGGCGTTGCCGTTTTATAAGAAGCCGAAAAAGGGCTAAAAGACTTCACCACAGAGGACGCAGAGTTCACAGAGATATCGGGGTGGGGCTGGAATCTGAGGCGGCTGAAGGCAGCATTTAGAAGGGGGGAAAATTGAAGCATGGCGTATCCCACGAACTATAAGTACACGCGCGAGCACGAATGGATCGAAGCCAGCGGCAAGGCGGCTACGGTGGGAATCACCGAACATGCGCAGGATTCCCTTGGGGATATTGTCTTTGTCGAACTCCCGAAGGTGGGCGACAAGGTCGAGAAGGGGAAGGTGTTCGGCAGCGTTGAGTCGGTGAAAGCGGTCTCGGATTTGTATGCGCCGGCGACGGGGACGGTGACGGCGATCAATGAGGAGTTGACGACGGCCCCCGAGAAGATCAATGCGGATGCGCATGCGTCGTGGATTATGAAGATCGAGCTGAGCGATCCGGGGGACGTGGACGGTTTACTCAGCGCCGAGGATTACGAGGCGTATGTGAAGGAAGAGACGGGACACTGATTCACAGCGTTCAGTTGTCAGCGTTCGGCGTTCAGCAAAGACCTTCGCGGCCAGCATACTCTTGATACCCTAAAGATATCTATGCGATACCTCCCCAAATCCGATGCTGAACGCGCGGCGATGCTACGCGACATCGGCGCTTCTTCGATTGATGACCTTTTTGCCATTATTCCCGAGGAGTACAGGCTGACGCGCGATCTGGCGATTCCGCGGCAGATGGGTGAGTCGGAGATTGTGGATCACTTCAAGGCTGCCGCGGCTGAGAACGCCAATGGGTACACGAGTTTTCTGGGCGCGGGTGTTTATCGGCACTACCGGCCTGTTCTGATCGACACCATTGTGCAGCGCGGCGAATTTCTGACGTCGTACACGCCGTACCAGGCGGAGATCACGCAGGGAACGCTGCAGGCGATCTTCGAGTTTCAGACGATGGTCTGCGAGCTGACGGGGATGGACATCGCCAATGCTTCGATGTACGACGGCTCGACGGCTGCCCCTGAGGCGGCAATGATGGCGATGCGCGTGACGGGGCGCGATGGTGTGGTGGTCGCGCGGACGGTGCATCCGGAGTATCGCGAGGTGATGCATACCTACGCACAGCATCGCGAGGTGAGCTCGGGCCAGTCTGCTGTTGAGATTGGGTACGGTGAGGACGGCCGCATCGATCTGGCGGCGCTCGATGCAGCGGTGACCGAGGAAACGGCTTGCGTGCTGGTGCAGTCGCCGAATTTCTTTGGCGTGATTGAGGATGTTGCCGCGATTGCGGAGATTGCGCACAAGAAGGGCGCGCTGCTGGTGGTTGCGGTTGCGGAAGCGGTTTCGCTGGGGATTGTGAAGCCGCCGGTTGAGGCCGATGTGGTGATCATGGAGGCGCAGTCGTTTGGGGTTGCGCCGAGCTATGGCGGCCCGTTCTGCGGGGTGATTGCGGCAAAGGAAAAATATCTTCGGCAGATGCCGGGGCGGTTGGTGGGCCAGACGACGGACACGAAGGGACGGCGAGGGTTTGTGCTGACGCTGTCTACGCGGGAGCAGCATATTCGCCGGGAGAAGGCCACTTCGAATATCTGCACCAACCAGGCATTAGTCGCGCTGATGACTACGGTCTTTATGACGGTCTACGGCAAGGAAGGGATCAGGGAGCTGGCGCTGCAGAATCTGGCGAAGGCTGACTATGCGGGACGGACTCTCAGTTCGGCTTTGGGCGCGGGGGGAAAGCTGCTGTTTGGGCGGTCGCCCCGGTTCAACGAATTTGTGTTGCAGACGGAAGAGACGCCTGAGGCGCTGAATGCGCGGCTGCTGGAACAGAAGATTATTGGTGGCGTCGCGCTGAAGCGGTGGTATCCGGAGCTGGGAAATGCAACGTTGTGGTGCGCTACGGAGCTGACTTCGCGGGAACAGATCGATGCGGCGGCTGGGGTGGTGGCGTTGGCTCCTGCGGTTGCTGTGGCGAGGTAGGAAAAACATTTTCACCACAGAGTACACGGAGAGCACAGAGATGGACGAGAGAAGAAGAGCTAAACGATTCTAGAAGGATTACGAGAGAAAAGAATCTGGAATAGCTGTGAGAGGGATGGGATCTGGGATGGCGGTTGACGTGAGCAGCGAAAAATTCGTGGGTACGCCGCGCAAGGTGACTCCGCACCTGACGCAGAACGAGGGGCTGAGCTTTGAGAAGTCCGCGCCGGGGAAGAAGGCGTATCGGCTGGCGGAGCTCGATGTTCCGAAGGTTGATCCCAAAAGCTTGCTGGGTGGAGCTGCACGCGAGGACGCTGCAGGGTTGCCGGAGCTGAGCGAGATCGAGATCGTCCGCCACTTCACGCGGCTTTCGACGTGGAATTACGCGATCGATCTGGGGATGTATCCGCTGGGCAGCTGCACGATGAAGTACAACCCGCGGGTGAACGAATTTGTATCGCGGCTGGAGGGGATTGCGGATGCGCATCCGTATCAGCCGGAGGCGTTGTCGCAGGGTTCGCTGGGGATTATTCGGCTGCTGCAGAAGTGCCTGATCGAAATCACGGGGATGGATGCGATCACCCTGCAGCCGGCGGCCGGGGCGCAGGGCGAGTACACCGGGATATTGCTGGCGCGCGCGTATCACCAGGCGAAGGGTAATCCGCGGAAGAATGTGATCGTCCCGGACTCGGCGCATGGGACAAATCCGGCGACGGCGGCGATGTGCGGATACGATGTCGTCAATTTCAAATCGAATGCGAAGGGCGGCGTGGATGTGGCCGCGCTGGCCGAGGCGGTGAACGAGGATACAGCGGCGCTGATGCTGACCAATCCTTCGACGATTGGAGTTTTCGAGAACGAGATTCACCGCATCGCTGACATTCTGCATGCGAAGGGCGCGCTGCTGTATATGGACGGCGCGAATATGAACGCGCTGGTTGGAAAGACGCGGCCGGGCGATTTTGGCGTGGACGTGATGCACCTGAACCTGCACAAGACGTTTTCGACGCCGCATGGTGGTGGGGGTCCGGGGTCGGGTCCGGTGGCGTGTAAGAAGATTCTGGAGCCGTTCTTGCCGGTGCCGGTTGTGGAAGAGAGCAACGACGGGCAGCTGCATCTGAACTACGATCGGCCGCAGAGTGTAGGGAGGGTGCGGGCTTTTTACGGCAACTTTGGGATGTTTGTGCGGGCGCTGGCTTACATTCTGGCGAATGGGCCGGACGGTTTGCGGCAGACGACGGAAGATGCGGTGCTGAACGCAAACTACATTCGGAAGAAGCTCGAGGACCTGTACGAGCTGCCCTACAACACGCCTTCGATGCACGAGGTGGTTTTCAGCGATCGTCGGCAGTTGAAGAATGGCGTGAAGACCGGCGATATTGCGAAGCGGCTGATCGATTACGGGTTCCACCCGTATACGGTTTCGTTCCCGCTGATCGTGCCGGGGGCGCTGATGATTGAGCCGACGGAGAGCGAGTCGCGGGAGGAGCTGGATTTGTTTGTGGATGCGATGCGGCAGATCGCGCGCGAGGTGGAGGAGAGTCCGGAGATGGTGCTGGACGCTCCGCACTCGACGCGGGTTTCGCGGCTCGATGAGACGGGCGCTGCTCGGAAGCCGGTTCTGCGGTGGAGAAAGCAGGGAATTGGCAACAGGGAATAGGCAACAGGATTTTCACCGCAGAGAACGCGGAGGCAGGAACGGAGTTTAGCCACCGAATCTGCCGTCATGCTAGGGACCTTGCCTGCACGAGAATCCGGTAAGATCAGGCGAATGCAGAAGCGAAGCTTTCCCCACGCTATGTTGCGGGAGATTTACGAGCAGCCGGAGGCACTCCGAGCTACGATAGCGCGGTATGCTCCGGGCGGGACGCTCGATGCGGGCGTTTTTTCGGCTGTTGCCGAGGCGTTACGCGGACGGCAGCGGGTGGTGATCGCGGCCAGCGGATCGAGCCGGCACGCGGGGCTGGCGGGCGAGATCATGCTGGAGGATTATGCCGGGCTCGCGGTGGACGTTGAGTACTCGAGCGAATACATGTACCGGTCCACGCACACGCTGCACGATCCTGGCGTAGTGGTGATTTCGCAATCCGGGGAGACGGCGGACACGCTGGCTTCGCTGCGCGAGGCGAAGGCGCGGGGACTGGCCACGGTGGCCATCGTGAACGATCCTGACTCGACGATGGCGCGGGAGGCGGATGCGTCGCTGCCGACGATGGCGGGCAGGGAGGTGGCTGTTCCGGCGACGAAAAGCTTCACGACGCAACTGGCAGTGCTGTATATGCTTTCGCTGTTTCTGGCGCGGGTTGGCGGGCGGATGACAGGCCAAACTGTCGGTGCGCATTGCGAGCAGATGGAGCGCTTACCGCAGCTTCTTGAGGCGAAACTCGAAGTATGGGAGGAGCAAGTCTATGCCATTGCGGAGAGATTGGGCGAGGCTCGGACTTTTCTCTACCTCGGACGCGCGATTCACTATTCGATTGCGCGAGAGGGGGCGTTGAAGCTGAAGGAGTCGGCGTATGTGCAGGCGGAGGGAATGCCTGCTGGGGAGTTGAAGCATGGGCCGAATGCGCTGGTAAGCCCGGAGGCGCCGCTGGTGATGCTGGCGACGCGGGACCGAGACGATCCCGACTCAACGCTGCGCTACGAGAAGACGCTGCAGCTGATGCGCGACATGCATGCGCAGGGCGCGGAGGTTGTGGCGATTCATGTTGAAGGGGACCAGGAGGTGGCGAAGCTTTCGCGGCATGCGGTTGCGATTCCGGCGGCGGATGAGTTTCTGCTGCCGATGCTGGAGGTCGTGCCGCTGCAGATGCTGGCGTACTTTATTGCGGTGCAGCGGGGGGTGAACGTGGATGCTCCTCGGAATCTGGTGAAGGCTGTGGTCCGAGAGTAAAAGCTTTTTCACCACAGAGGACACAGAGAGCACAGAGGTCCTAGCCGCGAGCCAAGTGCCCATTAGTGGTTGGACCAGCCGACATTGCGCCAGCCGAACCAGGCGAGCGCGAGCATCCCTAACAAGACAATCTCAACCATGGCGACGCAGGCCAGCCAGCCGCCGATGTTCCAGAGGTAGCTGGGTGCGACTCCGGCGACGGTGCCTCCGATGTAGTAGCAGCAAAGATAGAGTCCCGCAGCTGAGGCGCGGCCTCCGGAGGGCGCGGCCATGCGGAGAAAGCTGGTCGAGGTCGATTGGGCGATGAATACACCGCTGCAGAGCAGGCCGAGGCCGGGGAAAATGACGATCCACAGATTGTGGCTGAGGGTGAGCGCTTCGCCGATGAAGCAGATGGCGATGGCGACGGCTATGCCGCGGCGCATGCCGATGCGAGTGACGAGGTATCCGCCAAAGGGCGTGACGACAAGGCCGACGAGATAAATGGCGAAGAGGTAGCTGAGGGCTAAGGTGGAGAGGCGGAAGGGCGGATCGGCGAGGTAGAAGGTGCTGTAGGTGAAGGTGCCGACGAGGGTGAAGAGGGTTCCGAAGCCGACGGCGAAGGTCGCGAGCAGACGCGGATTGCGAAAGTGGCGGAGCGCGAGCCAGAGGCTGGTGACGGTTCCTTCAGGAGTATGCGCTTGCTGACGGGGAGCTTCGGGCGGGAGCCAGCGGGCGATGGCGACCGCCCCCAGCAGAGTGAGCGCGCCGAGGAGGACGAAGCTCCATCGCCAGCCGAGCGTATCTGCGACGAGACCGGTGAGGAAACGGCCGAGGAAACCGCCCAGGGCGGTGGCGCTGACGTAGAGGCTCATAACGAGAGCGATGGCTTCGTGACGCCACTCTTCGCCGATGTAGGTGATGACGGTGGCGAAGATGCCAGGGAGCGCGAGGCCCTGCATGAATCGCCAGAAGATGAGGGAGTGGAGGCCGGGCGACGTAGCCGCGAGCAGAGTTGGCGCGGCGAGCACGAGGATGGAGGTGACGATGACGCGCTTGCGGCTGAAGCGTTCCGTGAGGGCGCCGAAGATGGGTGCGGCGAGCGCGACTCCGAGCGTGGAGGCGCTGACGGTGAAGCCGACGGAGCCTTTGGAGGCGTGGAAGAGCCGGGTGAGCATGGGAAGCAGCGGCTGGGTGGCGTAGAGATTGAGGAAGGCGAAGACGCCGCAAAGGCAGACGGCGGCGACCGGGCGCAGCGGGCGAAGGCCGCGGTGATTTTCTGCCTTGGGCTCGATGATGGCGACGGCGGGATTGGCGGCGGCGAATTGCGACGGCGGCAGGGAAGAGTGCACTGACCAGAGTAAACGGGCGGGCCTGCGATGCTTCCGGGATCTGGCCGGGGGCGGGCTAGAGGAATCTGCCTCTGTGCGACGCGAACATAGTGCCTGCGCAGTTTCACCACAGAGGACACAGAGTTCACAGAGGAAGAAATGGTCCTGCTCCGGCAGACACGTTGAGGGCGACATACCTTGGTTCGCGGGGCCTTCGCTCGGGGCCCAGGCAACGAGCAATGGATCGGTAGCCGGTTTAGACGGAAGGCCGGTATAAAAGGAGGAGGCATGGCCCAACCTGCAGCCGCATTCCTCTCCCGCGACTTTCTTCGATATCAACTGGCGCGCGTCGTGGTGATCATCGGCGCCGAAGCGCAGGCGCTGGCGGTGGCGTGGCAGGTTTACCAGATCACGCATCGAGCGATCGACCTGGGTTACACGGGGCTGATTCTTTTCCTGCCGGGTCTGTTGTTCATGCTGCCAGCCGGGCATGTGGCGGATCGATTCGATCGGAGGCAGGTGATTCTTGTTTGTTACGTGATTCAGGCGGCTTGCACGTTCGTGCTGTTCCGGTTTGCGTGGACGGGAATTCACCAGGTATGGCCAATTTTCGCGCTGCTGTTCGCCGTGGGGACGGGGCGAGCGTTCAGCGGGCCGGCGAGTTCGGCACTGGTGCCGCATCTGGTGCCGAAGGAGCATTTCGTCAACGCAATCACGTGGGGCTCGGCGATTTTTCAGATCGCCAACATTGTGGGACCGGCGGTGGGGGGCGTGCTGTTCACTCTGCCTCTGCATGGGCGGCTGCGTGGCGCGAGCCTGGTGTATTTATTTTCGCTGGCGGCGATTGTGTGGTTTCTGGTGCTGGTTGGGTCGTTGCACGTGCGGCCTGGGCGCATGGAGCACCGGTCAGTCTCGAAAGATGTTCTTTTGGCTGGATTGCGCTATGTGGCTGGAACGCAGGTGCTGTTGGGGTCGATTTCGTTGGATCTTTTCGCAGTGCTGCTGGGTGGGGCGGTTGCGTTGATGCCGATTTTCGCGCAGGAGATTCTGCATGCTGGGCCGCGGGGTCTCGGGATGCTGCGCGCGGCGCCGGCTGTCGGAGCGCTGACCGTCTCGCTGTGGCTGATGGCGCGGCCGATCCGGAAGAGAGCAGGCGTGAGAATGCTGATCTGCGTGGTGATCTTTGGCGCGGCCACGGTGTTGTTCGGGCTGTCGCGGAGCCTGCCGCTTTCTCTGGCAGCTTTGTTCATCGTTGGCGCCTCGGACATGATCAGCGTTGTTATTCGGTCTTCGGTGCTGCAACTGGCGACGCCGCCGGAGATGCGTGGGCGCGTGAGCGCGGTCAATTCGCTGTTTATCGGGGCATCGAACGAGCTGGGTGAATTTGAAAGCGGACTGACCGCGCAATGGTGGGGGGCGGTGCGGGCGGTGGTGATTGGCGGCATCGGATCGATGGTGATCACGGGGCTTTGGACTGTGTTGTTTCCGAATCTGCGGCGGGCGGATGCTTTGACGCCGGAGGCGCTGATGAATGCGGAGCTGGAGCAGACGGGGCAGGAGGTAAGGAAGCTGTGACCGGGGCGCGGACTCCGGGCGGGGGCGCGGGGACGAAGTGTCCATGGTCGATTTTCTGGGTGGCTCTGTCCGTGCGCATTGCGTATATGACGCTTGCTCGCATGTGGCACATGCGGCCGTACGACGATCACTTTGCGTTCGGATACGAGATGGGGCGTATCGCGCGGGCCCTTGATACAGGTTATGGGTACGCCGACCCGTTTCGCGGGCATACCGGACCGACAGCGTGGGTGCCTCCGCTCTATCCGTGGATTCTGGCAGGGGATTTTCGTTTGTTTGGCGTTTATTCGGCACTGGCGGCGTGGGTGATTCTGGCGTTCGATTGCGTGCTGAATGCGCTGATGGTGCGCACGACGTGGGAGATTGCCGCGCGATGCCTCACCCGCAATGTTGCGGTATGGTCTGCGTGGTTGTGGGCGCTTTATCCGGCGGCGATGCAGTACGCGGTGAAATGGGTTTGGGAGATGACGCTGAGCGCGTTCCTGTTTTCCTGGGTGCTGGTGCTGGCGCTGCGGATGCGCGGGGTTGGTGAAGGTGAAGGCATTGATCGCGTACCCAGGATGGGGGAGTGGGCTTTGTTCGGATTGCTTTGGGGCTTGATCGCACTCACGAATCCGTCGGTGTGCTTGTTCATGCCGGTGTGTGGGCTTTGGATTCTGCGGGGGGTTCCGGGCCGCGAATTGTGGCCGCGGCAGGCGGTGGGTGTGCTGCTGGCGGGGGCGATTTTTATCGCTTGCCTTGCGCCGTGGACTTACCGGAACTGGAGGGTCTTTCACCAGTTTGTGCCGGTGCGCGCGAATCTTGGTGTAGAGCTGTATCTGGGGAATGGTCCTGGCGCGACGGGATTGCTGATGGAATACGACCATCCGGCTCAGGCTCCGGATCAATTACAGCTCTACCGCGAGATGGGCGAGGTTGCATACTCGAAGATGCGCGGGGAGATGGCAAAGCGCGTGATTTGGGCCGATCCGGGACGTTTTGCTTTGCTTAGTTTGAAGCGGACCTACTATTTCTGGTTCAGCGTGCCGCATCCGGGCGACGAGGGTTTCGTGAACGAGTACGGGCGGAATTTGAATTTTCAGTTCACGAGCATTGTGGGCCTGCTGGGTTTGGCTCTGGCGTTGCGCCGCCATATTCCCGCAGCATGGCTGTTCTTCTGGGCGTTCCTGCTGCTGCCGCTGACCTACTATTTTGTAACCGTGCATGCACGTTTTCGGCATCCGCTGGAGCCGCTGATCGCGATGTTGGGGGTTTATCTTTTTCAGTCGGCGGAGAAGAGCTGGCAGGTGCGGTGGTTTCGACCGGCACGCCGATCATCCATGCCGGCGAACGAGGGCGCATAGCCCGTCCGATTCAATGCCGAGCGGGCGATTGACCAGGTTGTAGAAATTTTCGAAGGCGTTGAGAAGGGTGATCTCGGCGATTTGCCGGTCGCTGAAGTGGTGGCGCAGCTCATCGAAGGTGGCGTCGCTCGCGGTTTTCGTTCGCGACACTTCTTCGACATAAGCGAGCGCGGCGCGCTCCGCGGGGGTGAAGGCGGGATCGGTGCGGAATTGTGGGAGCTTATCGAGCTTGTCAATCATTCCGGCCGAACCAGTCTTTGCCAGAGCCTCGGCACGCGCTATGTCGATACAAAATCCGCATTGGTTAACCATGGAGACATGCGTGTGCAGGAGAAACTGTAGACTCTTGTCGAGGGCGAAGCCGTTCTCCATGACTTTGCCGATTTCATAGCTTGCGCGGAGGGATTTGGGAACTCGGGCCTGCACGACTTTGAGGGGCGTGATGACTTTGCCGAACCGGCGGCGGGTGAGCCACCAGGCGATACGCATCATGAATCCGCCGGGGGTGATCGATGGGTTCGAGACGCATCCTGGCCTCCGACTGGGGATGTTGTGCGCTAGCCCAGGGGCAAAAAATACTGGGTGCCGCGAACGGGCTCTGTGAGCCGTTTAAGGAGTAGCTGCAAATCGCGGTTGTTGTTCACGAAATCGATGTCGCTCGTGTTGACGACGAGCAGATCGCTGCCGGAGTAGTGAAAGAAGAAGTGCTCGTAGGCGGCGGCGACCTGCTCGATATATTTTTCGCTGATAGCGCGCTCACCGGGTACGCCTTTGCGCTTGATGCGCTGCTTCAGAGCTTCTGGTGAGGCCTGGAGATAGATGACCAGCTCGGGCGTCGGCACGTCGGCGCGGAACATCTGGTAGGCGCGATTGTAGAGGTCGAGCTCGGCATCGCTGAGATTGATGTAGGCGAAGATCTTGTCCTTCTCGAAGAGATAATCGGCGACGACGGGGGTGGTGAAATCGTCGAGCTCGCGCTGCTGCTCGTAGCGCTCCATGAGGAACCACATCTGGGTGGGGAAAGCCATGCCGGGCTGTCCCTGATAGAAGCGGTCGAGGAAGGGATTGTCATCCGGCTCGACGATGCGGCGGGCGTGGAGGGTCTCCGCCAGGATTCGCGCCAGAGTGGATTTTCCGGCCCGGATGGGGCCTTCGACGGCGATAAAGCGGGGTTGTTCGAAGAGATTGGCCACTGGTCGGAATGAAGCGAAGGAAACACGAAGATACCACGGATGGGGCTGGATGCAAACCCAGTCAGGCATTTGCCTGTCAGGCTTCAGCTTTTAGGAAAGGCGGCAACGCCGCATAAACTGAACCGGGATGATCGGTGTTATTGCGAGCGCGGTGGGCATTGCAGGCGTGGGGGCGGGTATTGGCGCCTATGGTGCGATGGCTCCGCAGTCACAGCTATTCGGAAGGACGATCGTAGCTGGGTCTGATGCAGGTGAGTTCGCACTGACGTTCGACGACGGGCCGAATGAGCCGTGGACTTCACAGCTGCTCGATCTGCTGGCCCGGCACGATGTTCGGGCAACATTCTTTCTAATTGGAAAATATGTGCGCCAGCGGCCTGACCTTGTGCGGGAAATTCGCGATGCGGGGCACCTGATTGGCAACCACACGGTTACACATCCATCGCTGGCGGTCGGGAGTCCGCAACGGGTGAGGGAAGAGCTGGCGGGATGCAATGCGGCGCTCGAAGACGTCTTGGGGGAGCGGGTGCGATTCTTTCGTCCCCCGTTTGGGGCGCGGCTACCCGGGGTACTCCGCGCGGCACGCAACCTGGGACTGACAGCGGTGATGTGGAACGCGATGGGGTTCGACTGGCGCGTGAACATAACCGCCGGAGAGATTGCCGGACATCTGGAGCGGGGCATCGCAGGCAATCGCCGGCGCGGACGCGGATCGAATCTGCTGCTGCATGACGGCGGGCATCTTGCGTTCGGAACGGACCGGTCACAGTCGGTCGGGGCAACTCGGTTGATTCTTGAACGGCACCCTGCTGCCACTGTTCGCTACGTTACGGTGGAGAGGTGGAGCTAGCTTACCGTCATCCATGAGCGGTATTTTAGCCCTGAAACCATTGTCACTGGGATAACGTAAGAAGAACCACCGAGAGGGGTCGTTCGCCCGATGCTGTTTGACGATATTCGCTACGCACTGCGGCAATTCCTGAAGACGCCGGGTTTCACGATCACGGCGATTCTGACGCTGGCGCTGGGGATTGGCGCAACGACCGCGATTTTCACGCTGATTCACGCTGTGCTGCTGAGGTCGCTGCCGGTGGCGAAGCCGAGCGAGCTGATCCGGATCGGCGACAATGAAAACTGCTGCATCAATGGCGGTATGCAGGACGACTGGTCGCTCTTTTCTACGGAGCAGTACCGCGAATTCCGCGACCATACGCCTGGTTTTTCGAGCCTCGCGGCATTTCAGGCGGGGCGAGCCACGTTGGGAGTGCGGCGGCAGGGCAGCGACCATGCCTCAGAACCGTATGCCGGTGAATTCGTCTCAGGGAATGCATTTGATACTTTCGGCCTGAACGCCTGGATGGGACGCCTGCTGAAAGCCTCGGACGACCGCAAGGGTGCGCCGCTGGTTGCCGTGATGAACTATCGAACCTGGCAGCAGAAATTCGGGAAGGATGCATCTGTGGTCGGGGCATCGTTCCTGATCAACGGCCTGTCGTTCACCGTTGTGGGGATTACGCCGCCCGGCTTCTTTGGCGAACGCCTTACAGTCGATCCGCCGGCATTTTTTATTCCGCTCAGCGATTCGCCCGAGGTGCAGGGGGGCAGCTTCAATGTACTCGACAGCCCGGAGCTGGACTGGCTCAATCTGATCGGCCGTCTTGAACCGGGCGCCGATACCAAGCGCATGGAAGCGCAGTTGCAGGTGGAGCTGCGGCAGTTTCTTCAGAGCCCTGTCAGCAAGGTCGATTCGCGCAACGCCGGGTTGATTCCGAAACAAACTCTGCACCTATCTCCGGGCGGAGGCGGTGTGCGGCAAATGCAGGATAACTTCAAAGATGGGCTGCACCTGTTGATGTGGATCTCGGCGTTTGTGCTGTTGATTGCGTGCGCGAATCTGGCGAATCTGATGCTGGTACGGGCGACTTCGCGCAAAGCGCAAACTTCGGTTCGCACGGCGCTGGGCGCACCTCGCCGGCGGCTGGTGCGCCAGGCGATGACCGAGAGCCTGGTTCTCGCGATCCTCGGCGGCATCGCCGGACTTGGCGTGGCTTATGTTGGGGCGCGGCTGCTGGTGCATCTGGTTTCCGGCAAGAACTACCTGCCCATCGATGCGACTCCTTCACTGCCGGTTTTGGGGTTTGCATTCGCAGCTTCGCTTATCACCGGCATTCTCTTCGGGACGGCGCCTGCCTGGATGACGGCGCATGCCGATCCCATCGACGCGTTGCGAGGCGCGAATCGCTCCACGAAACACAGCGGGCTGTGGACGCAGAAGATTCTTGTGGTGTTGCAGGCGGCGGTCTCGCTGGCGCTGCTGTGCGCGGCCGGACTCCTCATTCGCAGCCTGACCAATCTCCAGCATCAGCATTTTGGATTTGAAACCCGCAACCGTTACATCCTGCATATCGATCCGCAGATGGCGGCCTACAAGGCGGAGCAGACCGGCGCTTTCTTTCGCCAGCTGCACGACGCGCTGGCTGCGATTCCCGGCGTCAAAGAAGTGACCTGGTCGCTTTATAGCCCGATGGAGGGGAATAACTGGGGTGAAGACGTGTGGATCGAAGGGCAGGCGCCGCCCGCGCCAGGCAGCGGCTTCAACAACGCCTCATGGGATCGTGTGAGCGCGGGGTACTTCGACAATATAGGCACCAGGATTATTACCGGGCGCGGCATTACGGAGCAGGACACGGCGGCGACGCGCAACGTCGCCGTAGTCAACCAGAATTTCGCCCGGCATTTCTTCAAGGATGGCAATGCCATTGGCCAGCACTTTGGTGACGAGGACCCTAAGTATGCCGGCAACTTCGAGATTGTCGGCATAAGCGAGGATACGCAGTACTGGGATCCGGACAGCCATTTACGTCCGATGTTCTTTGTGCCGGCAACGCAATGGGTGAAATACGACGATCCCTCCGAGATGATGTTCGAGAATGTCTCGCACCTCGAGATGAACAGCGTGGAGATTCAAACCAGGGGGTCTGTTCCTGGCTTAGAGGCGCAGGTGCGGCGTACGCTTTCGCAGATCAATCCAAACCTGACGATGCTTAAGTTCGAGACCTTTGAAGAACAGGTCAAGAATGAGTTTCTGCGGCAGGAGATTTTGGTGCAGCTCACGACTGTCTTCGGATTCCTGGCGCTGGCCCTGGCGGCAATCGGTTTATACGGCGTGACGGCGTATTCGGTGGCGCAGCGCACGAGCGAAATCGGCATCCGCATGGCGCTGGGCGCGGATCGCGGAGGCATTGTGCAGATGGTGCTGCGCAGCGCCTTCCTGCAGGCGGGGATCGGGCTGGCTATTGGCATGCCGGCGGCGATCCTGGGAGGCCGATTCATGGCCAGTCTGCTCTACAACGTTCGTCCCTGGGACCCGGCTGTACTGATCGCGACCACGGTGATCCTGGCCATTGCGGCGTTTCTTGCCGCCGTGATCCCGGCGCAACGCGCGGCGAGCGTGGAACCGATGACGGCGTTGCGCATCGAATAGGAACCCGGCGCGATTGCGGGGCCGGTCTTACTGGGTGCCTTGCTGGTTCTTGAGGAACTGATCGACGTTGCCGGCATCGACCACCGCGACCCCTGTATCGATAAAGGCCGGAATGGGGGCAAATGGATCGGTCTGGTAGAACCTGGTGAGCGAGGGCAGGGGATAATGATGCAACTGGTCGAGCATCTGCACGCCGATGTAAGCCATGGTGAAAGGCTTCTGCGCGACGGTGGCGGCGATCACGCCGTCTTTCACCAGGTCAAGGGTGTCCTTGTCCACATCCATCGCAATAACGGTACGGTCTTTGGTATTGCCGCGGCGGAGGACCTCACCGACTTCTTTGCCGGCCGAGGCTTCGAGGCAGACGAAGGCGTCGATGCGGTCTTTGCCGGTTTTCGGCAGGTCGGCCTCTGTGGTGTCGAAGGCCACTGTGCTCTGGCCCCGTATATCGACAACATTGACCACATGGATATTTGGATAATTAGCGAGCGAATCCTTGTAGCCGTTGAGGCGCTCGTCGAGATTGGGCTGGCCAGGCATAGTGAAAAAAACGACATTGCCTTTGCCGCCGAGCTTCTCGATGAGAGCCTTACCGCCGAGGCGCCCGGCCTCACGATTGTTGGTGCCGATGAAGTAGAGGCGGCGGCTGTTCGGGGCATCAGAATCGATCGTGATGAGGGGAATGCCCGCGTCGATAGCGGCGTCGATTTCGGGCTGCAGCAACTTCTCGTCGGATACGGAGACGAGGATGCCGGCGGGTTTGAGAGCGACAACAGATCGAAGTTCTTCGACCTCGGCTTGCGGATCGAAGGTGGTTGGCCCACGCATATCGGCATGCACGCCGTAGAGGCTGGCGATCTTGTCGAGGCCGGCGGAGGCGGATTGCCAGTAGGCGAGTTTGATGTTCGAAGCAACGAGGTAGTAGTGCTCGGCGCCGCTGTGCCGGGAGCATCCCGCAAGAGAGGCCGCGCAGGCTGACGCCACGAGAATGGAAAGGATTCGATTGGCCAACTTCATACCGCACCTCCTGGACTGCGCAATCCGGCGGGTTGGTGGTCCAGACCCGGTTTGGCCGGACAGGCGTTGAGGCGAGAATTCTACTCCCATGGGGGGATTTTGTTGCAGTTCAACACGCAATGGCGTGGGGAGCAGGGTGCCACGTTATAGAACCGGACGAGTTGGGGAAAAGCTGTTCCCAAGGCCGACGTAACACCCCCGTGGGTAGGGGACTGTGCCAACCCGCTGATTCAGCGAGCCTTGCGGCGGTGTCGTTTTGGACTGTGGCATCGGTCTGAAAACAAGCGGTTTGGAGAGCGATTTTGGGCGGGTGATGGACTACGGCGGCGTCGTTTCGGCGGGTGGTGGCATGGATGCATTTGGAAGCAAAGTAGAAATTGTCAACGCATTTGGATCGAAAGTAGTTACGGGAGAGAGCGGCCGGACCGTGGAGGTCGCAAGGGGGTGGTAGCCGGTAGCCTCTGGCCGGTAGTTTGTAGCCGGTAGCCTGTAGCGGATTGGACCGAAGCGCGATCATAGCGTGTGCCGAAAGTAAAAGGCCCAGCCGTTTGGGCTGAGCCTTTTTGTTTCTTACCCTCTATTATCAGAATATCAAGTCTGAGGGTAAATCGTGCCAACTCTTTTGGCGTGGAAGTGGCGTCTTATGAGCGAATGTTACTTCGGGTAAGTGGTGGAAACTTGACAAGAACTGGTGAGAGCTAACGCTTCGCGCTTTCAGGAAACACTGGACACGTTTTCCACAGGGTCCGGTGTGCCAAACCGAGGCCGCGTTACAGCGAATATTGCATAATCCAGACTGGTTGATCGACGGGATATTGAATTATCCAGGCAACGGCTGAAACGAGTGATGCAGTGATTGCCTGAGCGGAAGGCACATGAGAAACGCGGTTGAGAATAAGCCAACCCACATTCCAGCCGCATTGCATCTCCAGTAAGTACCTTTGCATTTTCCCGCCAGGAAACTATGCCCTGGTCAGGAGCCCGTGGACGCAACAGACGAATAAGTTTGTTCGTTTTTCACGCTGCAACCTCGAGCAAAACTTTCGCGACTGCCGCTGGTGAGCTACGCCGCCATTTCCTTCACGTCGGGGCTGAGGAGGAGTTTGGGTTCGGTGAGGCGCTGCACTTCTTCGGCTGTCACACCGGGCGCGATCTCCTCCAGCAACAGGCCCTGGGGGGTGACGCGAATCCAGGCGAGTTCTGTGGCGATGGTATCGACCACCCGGACGCCGGTAAGCGGGAGGGTGCATTTCTTCAATATTTTGGGTGCACCTTCTTTAGTGCAGTGCTCCATGGCTACGATGACGCGGCGGGCGCTGGCTACCAGGTCCATGGCGCCGCCCATGCCTTTGACCATTTTGCCGGGGATCATCCAGTTGGCGAGGGTGCCTTCCTCGTCGACTTCCATTGCGCCGAGGACGCTGAGGTCGATATGGCCGCCGCGGATCATGGCGAAGGAGTCGGCGCTGGAGAAGTAGGCGGCGCCAGCCATGGCGGAGACGGTCTCTTTGCCGGCGTTGATGAGGTCCGGATCGACTTCGCTGTCGAGAGGGTAGGGGCCAACGCCGAGCATGCCGTTCTCGGACTGCAGAACGACTTCGATGCCGGGGGGGACGTGGTTGGCGACCAGCGTGGGCAGGCCGATGCCGAGGTTGACGTAGTAGCCGTCGCGCAATTCCTGGGCGACGCGGCGGACGATGCGCTCGCGTTTGGCGGCTGCGATGGAGGCGGCTGAGGGCGCGGCGGCGTTCGGGCCCGGGGTGGGATTCGATACAGTAGTCATGATTGGCTCATGTGGCATGCCGTTTTCAATATACGGGCAAGATCGCTTCTGCGGGGGACTCTGCTGGTGGTGGCAAGCGTGGTGATGGCGTTTGTCTGGGCGGGGTTCCCGAATGTGCATGGGTCGCCGTTGCTGGTGATTCCGGCGCTGGCTGCCACGTATGGCACATGGGAGACGAGCCGGTGTCTGCGCCCGCGTTGGAGCTTTTATCACGGCGGCGTGATGCTGCTGTTGTATGCGGACGTGCTGGCGCTGGCGCTGATTTTGTTTTTGCTGTTGTATCCGTATGCACGTTGGCTGCAAGGGCAGTAAGAAGGCAGGCAACAGGGAGCAGGGAACAAGGGGTAGGGCCAGAGATAGCTCAAATGTTCACTTTGATCTTGCAACCTGCATCAGCAACGATGCAATTCTCTGGAAACCGGCGCCGAAAGACGAGATTTGGGTTGGGGCAAGGAAACCTAGATGATCGCAGATAATTCAGCTGGATTTCAACATAAGTTAAAGTTACATGGGCGTATGATGTGGGGCTGCGGAGGGAAAACTCATGCGGTCTGCAACAAAACGCCACATTCCCGCGCTCGGAACCCTGTTCCTTGGCGGAGTACTCGGATCTCAAACGCTGTTCGCTCAGCTAGCGGCAACAACCACATCGACAGCGACCCAGACAGTCTATGCCGGAACCTGCGGCACTCCGAATAAAGCCACCATCTCCCTGGCTGTAGCCGCGGTGGCAGCAGGGGGCACTGTAAAGGTCTGCCCTGGTATTTACGCCGAGCAGGTTGTGATTGCCAAAAACCTCAACCTGGTCGGCGTCCAAAGCGGAACCGCCGATGCGGCAGTCATCACCTCGCCGGCCGGCGGCGTGGTGCAAAACAGCAGTGACACTTACCCGGGAGCCTTCCCTGTCGCTGCGCAGGTGCTGGTGCAGAACGCCGCTGACGTGAACATAAGCAATATCACGGTGGACGGAAGCGGAAACCTTGTCACCACCTGCGGCCTGGATCTGAGGGGCATCTATTATCAGAACGCCTCGGGGACCCTTAACCAGGTTGCAACGCGCAACCAGGTATTACCCGCGGGATACACGGGCTGCCAATCCGGCCAGGGCATCTTCGTGCAAAGCGGCTACTCTACCGGAACGGCGAAAGTAACCATTGAGAACAGCAGCGTCAGCTCCTTCGATAAGAACGGCATCACCATCGATGGACCCGGAGCCGGCGGAAACATCGTAAGCAACTTCATCGCGGGTGTTGGTCCCACAACGGGCGCTGCGGAGAACGGAATCCAAATCAGCGATGGAGCTGGCGGAACGATATTGGGCAACGTGATTATGGATGAAATTTGGGCGCCTGATACCTCTTCCCAGCCCTATAACGCCGCCTCCGGGATTCTTATCTATGCGTCCCAGAATGTGGTGGTCGAGAACAACGTCGTGGGCTCAACACAATATGGGATTGTCACGATTTCCGATAACACATCGGGCGTGGTGAACAATCCGCAGGGCCTCGGCGACCACACTATTATCAACAACAACCTGGTGCAAAACACGCAGATTTTCGATGCCATCGACGTTTGCAGCAATAACAACAGCGTCCAGGGCAACACTATCTTCAACGCCACGGAATCGGGCATCCACCTCGACAGCACGTGCGGCACCACAGGAACCAGGAACACAGTTTTCCTCAATACGATCAACGAATCGTGCGCCGGAATCCTGGAAGGCGCAACAACCGGCAATTCGATCGCTGGCACCAATTTCGCCAATGTCGTCACGACGACCTTGTCCGGTAATGTGTGCACCGCACCGAGCACGCCAACCGCTGCCGTAGCGACTGTAACCGCGGCGGCCGTTGCGAGCTCGGGCACAGCGCTCCATCCAACACCCGCAAGATGAACCTGAGACCGCTGGAGAGAGGAGCCGACCTCAAGAGGTTCCTCTCTCATCGGCGTGAATCCGCGCTGAAATGTTCCGGGCGGGACTTGCGGGGAGCCACAGGCCTCATTCGAATGCTAGTCTGCTGCCGCGGTTTGCAGCTCCTGGAGCGATTCCTGGTACGGTGGGCGAAGGACGCCGCGTTCTGTAACGATGGCGGTTACGTATGTGGCGGGCGTCACGTCGAAGGCCGGATTTTCGATGCCGACTCCGTGGGGGGTGAGCTGTTTACCGCCGTGGTGGGTCACTTCGATTGCGGGCCGCTGCTCGATGGGGATGGAGTCGCCGGAAAGGGTTCTGAGGTCGATGGTGGACCAGGGGGCGGCGACAAAGAACGGGATGCCGTGCGCTTTGGCGAGGATGGCGACGTTGTAGGTTCCGATCTTGTTGGCGACATCGCCGTTGGCGGCGATGCGGTCTGCGCCGACGATGACGGCCTGGATTTTGCCTTGGCGCATGAGGCTGGCGGCCATGTTGTCGCAGATCACCGTGGTGGGGATGCCGTCATGCATCAGCTCCCAGGCGGTGAGGCGCGCGCCCTGGAGGAAGGGGCGGGTTTCATCGGCGTAGACGTGGATCTGGTAGCCCTGCTCGGTGGCGGAACGGATGACGCCGAGGGCAGTACCGTAGCCGCAGGTGGCGAGTGCGCCTGCGTTGCAATGGGTGAGGACGCCGCCGGAACGAGGAAGCAGGGCCGCTCCGTGGGAGCCCATGCGGCGGCAGGCGGCGATGTCTTCGTCGTACATGCGCAGGGCTTCTTCGATAAGGGCGGTGCGGATAGTGTTGGGGGTAGCTCCGGTTCGGGAGGCTTCCAGGGTGAAGCGGCTTTTCATGCGCTCGATGGCCCAGAATAGATTGACCGCGGTGGGACGGGTGGCGGCGAGGGTGCGGCACATGGTTTCGAACTCGGCGGCGAGCGCCGGGGCGGTCGCAGCGTGGCTGGTTTTCACTCCAAGTGCGAGGCCCATGGCTGCGGAGACGCCGATGGCGGGTGCGCCGCGGATAACCATGGTGGTGATGACCTCGGCAACCTGCCGGTAGCTGGTGGCGAGGACGTAGGTTTCTTCAAGGGGGAGCCTGGTCTGGTCAAGAAAGCGGACGCCTTCCGGGGTCCATTCGAGGGTGGGAATCATCGATCTCAGTGTAACGGGTTGGGGCTGGTTTGGAGTCTTCAGGGCTGTTTGGGGGAGGGTGGGAAGGAGGGCCGGGGGAGGAAACACGTTCGTCACTTGCGTGATTCATAAAAAGGAGTAATCTGCCGATAGGTTACTGAGTCGTGTTCCCGACACACCGGGAGCAGCAGGTTACGACAGTTACCAATCAGGGGGCCTTGGCAGATGGGTAAAGCACATGCAGGACGGGGAACGGCAGCTTTGCTGGAGTGTCCGCTCTGCCACCAACAACAACTGGCCCGGATCGCGCGGCGAGGTTTGCTCAGGGAGAGGCTTTATCCAGTGCTTGGGCTCTTTCCCTGGCAGTGCGGTATTTGTGGCGAGGAGTTCCTGATACGCAATCGAGGACGCATTCATCGCGATCGCCCCGGTAGAACCGAACCGAAGCATGCGCCGGGTACGCCAGGGTTATTGCAGCGCTAACTGAATGATCACTGCACGAGGTGTCCGAAGCTGCGCTCGATCTCAGCCGCCGCTATTCTGAGGGTGTCGAGGTGTTGGAGCCGAGGCAAGCTTGCGCCCAGGCGCTGGAGTTCAGCGAGAGCCAAGCCTGTGGGAATATTGCCGACAAGCGCATCCTGAGCAAAGGGGCATCCGCCGTATCCGCCGATGGCCATGTCGAAGCGCCTGCATCCGGCGTTGTATGCGGCAGCGATCCTGACGGCAGTATCTTCGGGGCGGGAATGCATATGGACGCCTACATCGGTGCGTTCATCGACCGATGCCAGAACGGCGGAGACCAGATCGCCGATCTGCTGCGGTTGAGCTACACCCACCGTGTCCGCCAGCGAGATTTGGGTTATACCCGAGTCAGTCAGCAGGTCGCAGGCGGCAACGACTTCATCGAGACCCCAGGGATCGCCATAGGGATTGCCGAAGGCCATCGAGATATAGGCGACGAGGCCGAGCCCAGCCTGAAAGGCGGCTTGGCCGACGGCTTCGAGAGCATCGAGGGCTTCCTCGGGCGTCTGGTGCTGATTGCGGCTGAGAAACGTCGGGGAAACAGACCACGGAAATCCCAGGGTGGCGACAGCGCCGGTGTCGATGGCGCGGGCGGCGCCTTTCTGGTTGACGACGATACCGATGATTTCGACGTTAGCAGGAGGATCAAGAAAGCCGAGGACCTGTTCGGCATCGGCCATCTGCGGAACGGCCTGGGGGGATACAAACGAGACGGCGTCGATGTGGCGGAAGCCGGCGTCGACCAGGGTGCGCAGGTAATCTGCCTTGATTTCAGCGGGAATGGGTTTGGGCAGTCCCTGCCAGGCATCGCGGGGACACTCAACGATCTTGACCTCGGAGTTCATGGCGAGCAGCAGTTCAGCGCCAGCGCAGGGTGAAGTCGGCCAGAGCAGCAAGCCGTAGGGTATCAGGGCGAGGGTGGTCCAGTTGCGCCAGCGCGGGAGCAGGAGAGTGGTGACGAAGAAGGCGGTCGCTGCGAGGGTGGCGGTCGAGTTCCACCGCACGACCCATTGATAGACGGAGATTTGAAGAGCTAGGATCTCGTTCCAAACGCCTTTCGAGGGGAGATGGAAGAGGGCCGGGCTGTTGGCGGGAATGCCGTGGATCCAGAGGACGACGGCCAGAGCACAGAAGATAAGCGACGGCAACGACACGGCGACCAGCGGCGTCAGCAGCAGGAAGAAGGACCGGTCGGGTTGAGGGCGGAGGACAGAATCGGACATGGCGCTCGATGCGTTGGATGCACGGTTTCTTCGAACGTGACGGAATGAGTAGCTGTAGAAATCGCACCGTGCATTTCCGGCGTGGCTATTGGGGAAACTGTCCGAGAAACGCCAAAAGGACGATGGCGACGATGCCGGTGAAGTGCACAATAAGTCCGATGATGACGGCGCGGAGAATGCGACCGGCCTGGTAGCTGATAGTCATCAGCAGGCCGTAAATGGGGAACTGCAGGAAGAGCATCCACTCCGAGGATCGCCCGACGAGATCGGCGGGAAAATGCAGAGCGCGGCAGCGGAGATCGACGACCCAGGGATAGAGCAGGGCGAAGGCTTTGGGGCCCTCAAGAGCCAGGATGCTGGCCAGGCGGACGGTGAACGGGGTAACCGCGATGCCGAGGAGCAGGGGCCAGAGGGATATCCAGCCACCGCGGGAGGAGTTCCGGGCGGAGGTCTTCGCAGCGCCGCGCTTTTTGCGGGACGACGACGCAGAAGATGAAGGCATGGTTTGAGAATACTCTTGCTGGTTTGGGGGAACAGAGGAAATTGGGTGGTGAGGTTACATTGGGAAGGTCGCGCGACACACCGACCGCTGAATGCATCGGCGGGGTTGCGATCATCGAGGAATTATTGGTCGGGATGCCAAACAACGTTGATGTGGTGGTTCCGAAGGATCAGTCATCAGGCGGGGCGCGCCCCGCCTGATGACCAAGCTGCTTACAGGCCTCTACTTCCAGGCCGAGGCTGGGACTACGATCGGATCGGCTGGGATAAGAGTGGCCACGGAAACATGAGGCCAGGTGAGGCCGTTGAAGTTCAGGAAAACGGTCTGGCTGTACTGAATCTGGATATACGACACAGTGATCGTTGTGGGCTGCAGGATGTCGTATGGCGGCGTGAGGGTGAAGGTGGGCCGAAGCGAGCTGCCCGGGACTGGCGCGGCCTGGATCGTGATCGGCAAACCGTTCGCCTTACACGGCGGGACCACGATGCTTTGCAGGATCGTCTCAATCCAGAAGACCGCCGTCATCTTGAAAGCATTGGCGTTCGGCTTCTGGGGCGGAGTGTGGTTGTCACCGAGGAGAAAGGCAATCTCGTCAGTGCCCCCGCCGAATCCGGGAGGCTTCACAACCGGCGGAGCCGGCGGGTTAGTGGGGTTGGGCGGGGGTGTCGGCAAAAGCCCGGCGGCGTCCGTGGTGATAACCAGGGTCACGAAGCTTTGCATGTTCTGCGACGCGATTTCATTAGCCAGGACGACATTCGGATTGTCGAGCATGGCCTGGGTTATCGTGGTGGCAAACGGTGTCAGATCCTGGGGAATCCGAGCGGTGTTCTGGTTAGTGACGGTTTGGCTGGGGAAGAAGGGCTGCGTAGGGGGATTCTGGGCCCCGCCGATAGGAAACGGATTAATGTTCACTGTGATGTTAGCGAAGGGGACCTTGCCGGCCGTTCTGCCAAGAGAAATTCCCTGAGCATTGATGGTGACGCCGTGTGGAATCGACGCCATGCGTGTGTAAATGGTCTGGGTCACAGGGGGCACGGTCGTCGGCGGCACCGCCAGCCACATGCCAGGTTCGAAGTGGATGCCGGTGGCAGGTAACGTCGTTACGTCGCTGATGGACTGGACATACGGCACAGCATTGAGAAAAATATCGCGCTGAGCGCCGGAGCCGCGATTCGGCACGCTGCCGAGGGGCGCGGCAAAACTGAGTGTTTCGGCTGTCAGGTTCAGTTCGAGGATGTTGTCGCTTCCCGGAACCGGAACGGGAAGCTCTGTGGTACTGTTCGGGCTTTGCGGCCGGAAGATGGTGTTGAAACCCGTACCGGCGAACACAAGACCCTGCGTGGGGTCAATCGGATTGACAAACCCGGTAAGGTCGCCAAGCGGCTCGGATATGACATTGTTTTGCTGGTCCAACGTGGTTGTTGTAGCCAGAAGGGCGCCGAGGCCGGGAATCAGTGATAGAAACTTATGGGTCGCGGCTTGGGTGACGTTGGAAGATTTTGGGTCGACTTCGTCGAAGTGAAAGCCCGAGTCGAGGGAGATGTTGGGTTTTCCTGAGTTGCTCATGATGTACCTTTCTCTGCGGTTAATCGCAACGTGGGTTGGTCCACCAAAAGGAGATGGACGCTCTGTCCTCGGTCTCCCGGAGAACGTGTTGCGGAGCGCAGCCTCGCCGGTCAGCGCGGATCCGTGAATCCCGAGTAAGGGGAGCGGACGAATTGTCCCGTTACAGCTTTCAGATGGCCTTGAGCAGTTTTCCTTTTCGTCCCCTGGGCGGGGCACATGCGACATTACTGCTCTTTAAGCAACGGCAAAGAATTCAGCCCACGCCCAATGAATATATTAGGTCGCATCTATGTGGCATATCTGGGGTACTTAGGGAACAACGGGGCGATAATACCCCCGTTCACGCCATCTTGCAACACTCAAATTAGTGAAAAGTGAGCGTGCCCGGAAAAACGCTATTGATGGTGCGAACACGAGGAGGCGTGAACACACTCCAGGATCTGTGGAGCTGTCCAATCAGCTCAGTAACGATAGGGAGCCGACTCTGGGAAGCGATCGGGCGGGTCGTTCCCGTAGGCATTATCAGGCCAGCGCAGTTGCTGAGCGTGGCGAGCGACCTTGTCTTCGCGTCAGGGCCGGTGCCAATCACGTTTGGAGGATGCCCGGATTGAAGCGCGGAATCTCAGGATTCAGAGCGACGGCTTCGAGGGCCAGGAGCAGGGCGTCTCGGGTTTGGGCGGGGTCGATGATGGCGTCGACCCAGAGACGCGCAGCGGCGTAGCGGCAGTCGGTTTGCGCGTCGTAGGTGGCTTTGATGGAGGTCACGAGGTCCTGCTTTTCCTGATCGCTCAGCTGGCGTCCGCCGCGCTCGAGCTGGCGGATGCGGATTTCAACGAGGGTGTTCGCGGCAGAGTCGCCGCTCATGACGGCATAGCGGGCAGTGGGCCAGGCAAAGATGAAGCGCGGGTCGTAGGCTTTGCCGCACATGGCGTAGTTGCCTGCGCCGAAGGAGCCTCCGACGATGATGGAAATTTTGGGGACGACGGAGTTGGCGACGGCGGTGACCATTTTTGCGCCGGAGCGGATGATGCCGTTCCATTCGGCGTCGCGGCCGACCATGAAGCCGTTGACGTCGTGGAGGAAGATGAGCGGGATGAGGTTCTGATTGCAATCCATGATGAAGCGCGCGGCTTTGTCGGCGCTTTCGGCGTAGATGACGCCACCGAACTCGATGTGCTTTTCGCCGGTGGGACTGGTTTGCGGCTGGGATTGCTTTTGGTTGGCGACGATGCCGACCGCGTAGCCGCCGATGCGTGCGTATCCGCAGAGGAGGGTGCGTCCGTAGGTGGGGCGATACTCGTCGAACTCGCTGCGGTCGACGATGCGGGCGATGACGTCATGCATGTCGTAGGTGTTGACGGCGGCCTTGGCAGGGTCGGGATCGAGGAGGGAGTGGAGATCGGCAGCGGGGTAGCGTGGCGTGTCTGTCTCGGAGTTATATGCGACGCGATCGAAAGGGGCGGTCGCGGAATGGCCCCATTTCGAGACCAGGGAGCGCAGGCGTGCGATGCAGAGATGGTCGTTGGGTTCCTTGAAGTCGACGGTGCCGGAGATTTCGGCATGCATGGTTGCGCCGCCCAGTTCTTCCGCCGAATATTTTTGGCCGATGGCGGCCTGGACGAGCGCCGGACCGGCGAGGAAGAGGCCGCTGCCTTCGGTCATCAGGACCTGGTCGGTCATGACGGGCAGGTAGGCGCCGCCGGCGACGCACATGCCCATGATGGCGGTGATTTGCGGGATGCCGGATGCGGACATGACGGCGTTGTTGCGAAAGATGCGGCCGAAGTCGTCCTGATCGGGGAAGACGTCTTCCTGGAGCGGCAGGAAGATGCCGGAGGAATCGACGAGGTAGAGGGTGGGGATGCGGTTCTCCATGGCGATGTGCTGGGCACGGAGAACTTTTTTGGCAGTCATGGGGAAGAATGCGCCGGCCTTCACGGTGGCGTCATTGGCGACGATCATGCAGAGTCGACCGGAGACGCGGCCGATACCGGTGACGACGCCTGCGCTCGGCGCGCCTCCCCATTCTTCATACATGGCGAAGGCGGCGAAGAGGCTGAGCTCGAAGAAATTTGAACCAGGGTCGAGGAGCAGGTCGAGGCGTTCGCGCGCGGTGAGGCGCTGCTTTGCGTGCTGGGCTTCGATGGCTTTGGGGCCGCCGCCCTGGCGGATTTCGGATTCCTGGGACTGGATCTGGGCGAGGAGGGCGGACATTTTCTGCGCGTTGGTGCGGGCTCGGGGAGCGTTCGGGTCGAGCCTCGAGGCGAGCTGTGTGTTGAGTCTGGGAGGAGCGGGAGGTTTAGGGTCAGTCATGCCAGGGAACAGGGTACAGGGAAGAGGGGGCAGGGGAACAGCAGGGCGCCTGTAGTGCCGTATCCGGAATTGCCCGTCGTCGCTGGCCATGGCCTACGCGCAGAGCATCTGGAAAAAAGAGGGTGGGCGTGGGCCGACGACGCACCCTGGAAGTGGCGCACCCTGGAAGTAACGTGGACAACTTTTCCGCAATGCCGGTGTCTTCCAGATGGATGTATCCTTTGGTTAACCTGCGCATCCAAAGACCGGTTTGAATCCCTATTGCAATGCTGAAATTTTTTCCTTTTTCGCGACGTACCCCTCGGAGACTGCTGTCTGGGCTTTTCCGGCGTGGCCTTGTTCCGTCTGGCCTGGTCCTGGCCGGTTTTGTGGTGCTGGGCGGGTGTGGGAGATTCGCTCCCCACGAGAGTCACGAATATGTTTACGTGTGGGCGCGGGGGACGTATCTGCGCGACCGGGTGGCCGCAGTCAGCAACCGGGTGGCGGAGGTGGTGAATGGGCAGCGGCTGCAGGTGGTGGAGCACGGCCGGCGATTCCTGAAGGTGAAGACGGACAAGGGCGAGGTGGGCTGGATCGAGGATCACGCGGTGATCGACCAGCAGGTCTACGACAAATTCACGCAGCTCGAAAAGGAGAATGCGAACGATGCCGTGGTAGGGACGGCGGTCCTGCGCGACGATTATTGGCTTCGCGATGCTCCCGGGAGGACGTCGGATCGGTTCTATCTGTTGCCGGAGAATGACAAGCTGCAGCTGCTGGCGCGAGCCTCCGTGCCCAAGCCGGACGCGCCGCAGGTTGTGCCGTTGCCGGTTGCAAAGCCGATGGGTCCGGGCGAGAAAGCTGGGCCGCCGGTACCGCCAAATCTTGAGGACTACTGGCTGATCCGGGACAGCAGCGGCCGCGTGGGCTGGATACGGGCGCGCACGCTCGATGAGGATGTTCCGGACGCAATTGCGGGGCTGGCCGAGGGGCAGAAGATCGTGGGCGCATACGTTTTGCGGAAGGTCAACGATCCCGACGCGAATGTGCCTGCCGGTCAGGTGCCGGAGTATGTGGCGGTGCTGGCCCCCTATAAAGATGGTCTGCCGTATGACTTTGATCAGGTGCGGGTCTACACGTGGAACGTGAAGAAGCATCGATATGAGACGGCTTATCGGGATCGCAATATTGCCGGATATCTGCCCGTGACTGTTGAAGCGGATGCAAATGGGGAGGGCCCGACGTTCTCGTATCGCGTAGCGACAGGCGACGAGGCTGCCCTCGACCTGCAAACCGGGATGGTGAAGCCGGGGGAAACGGCGACGGAAACCTTCCGCATGGAGGGCGTGATGGTGCGGCGGGTGGGCGATGCGCCGGCGCGTCCAGCGGTTGCGCGCGCGACACAAGCACCACACAGAAAAACACATCGGAAGAAGAGACAGGGGTAGGTCGGCGGGCGGGGCGAGACCGGTTATCGGTTTCTATTCACTGTTTACTAAAGACTTAACCTCACCGCCCAATGGCCGGGCCGCTTTTCCCTCAGAGTCGGACATTGCGCAAATGGTTGGGAAACCCGTATCGTGATAACACACCTTGACGGTGGGTGCGGCGCCTCCAACATTTCGGTTTCGCTGCAGTTTTTCCTGCTGTTTCGAGTTTCACCGTCGAGCAAAAAAAAACGGGCAAAGGAGATCGGCTCATGGAAAACAAGCCGGCGCAGAACATTCAGGACACCTTCCTGAATACAGTTCGCAAAGACAAGACCCCGATAACGATTTATCTGGTGAGTGGAGTGAAGCTCACGGGGAAGATCCGCTCATTTGACAAGTACTCGGTGCTGCTCGAGAACAACAGCCAGGAGCAGCTGATTTTCAAACATGCCATCTCAACGGTGGTGAGCACGCGCTCGGTGCTGCACGGAGAACACCGTCCGCCACACACAGCCCAGGCAGGGCCTGTTGCGGTGTCGACTCCCCAGGCGGTGCAGGAAGCGTCGGGCTCCTGACGTTGACGGACGCGCGGGCCCAACGATTGCGATGCGTTTGAACGCGACCGGTTCGATCGCGGAGCGGGGATTGCTGGTAACGGTCGTTTTTGGACCGCAGAGGAGAGCCCTGGCTCGGGGTGCGACTCAGGCACGCCATGCCGCCAAGTCTCCAGGGAGTTCGCCCGCAATTCCGGACGAGGAGGACTCGCGACTGGCTGAGTTTCGCGAGTTGGTGGTGAGCGCCGGAGCGAGCGTGGTCGCGGAGGTTGAGCAGCATCGCCCGAAGGCCGATCCGGCCACGCTGGTGGGCAGCGGCAAAGTGGAAGAGATTTCCGCGATCGCCGCTTCGACGCAGGCCGATGTCGCCATTGTCGACCACGATTTGAGCCCAACCCAGCTGCGCAACCTTGAAAACGCCCTGCCGTGCAGGGTTATCGACCGGACGCAGCTGATCCTCGATATTTTTGCTCGGCACGCGCGAACGCGAGAGGGACAGCTGCAGGTGGAGCTGGCGCAGCTGGAATATATGCTCCCGCGGCTAACGGGCAAGGGCAAGGCCATGTCGCAGCTGGGCGGCGGCATTGGCACGCGCGGACCGGGCGAAACGCAGCTGGAGACGGATCGACGGCGCATTCAGCGGCGGGTTCTGCAGCTGCGCGGGGAACTGGAGGCAGTGCGGCGGACTCGGACGCAACAGCGCCAGCGCCGGGAGTCGGTGCCCGTGGCGACCGTCGCTCTCGTGGGCTATACCAACGCGGGGAAAAGCACATTGTTTAACGGGATTACGAGGGCGGGGGTGCTGGAATCGGCACGCATGTTTGCGACGCTCGATCCGAAGCTCAGCGCGATCCAGCTGCCCAGCCGCAGGAAGGTCCTGCTGTCGGACACGGTGGGATTCATCCGGGACCTGCCGCATACGCTGGTGACCTCGTTTCGCGCAACTCTGGAAGAGGTCCGCAAAGCCGAGGTGCTGGTGCATGTGCGCGATGCCTCCAGTCCCATGCGCGAAGAACATAAGGCGGAGGTGGAGAAGGTGCTCGCCGAGCTTGAGGTGCTGGACAAGCCGCGGATCGAGGTGCTGAATAAAGTGGATTTGCTGAGCGAAGAGGAGGCTGCGGCGCTGGTGTCGTCCGAGGAGGGCCGAGCCATCGGGACTTCAGCGAAGAACCACACTGGCCTCGAAGATTTGATGAACCGGATCGATGAGGAGTTGGTGCATGATCCGATCCTCGAACATCGATTTCAGATACCGCAGTCGGAGGGCGATGTGCTGGCCTCGCTGGAGGCGGGAGCGGTGATTCGTGATCGTGAGTATAAAGGGAATCTGGTGCTGTTGAACGTGGCAGGACCGGCGTCGTTGCTTGGGCGGTATCGGCGGTATCGGCGGTTTCGGCAGCAAGTGCAGAATGTTCAGAAAAGACAAACCGGATGATGGAGAGTGGTGGGAACCTCCGATCACCCGGTTCGCCGACCCTGATCCGGGTCGAGGTGGTAATCTCAGTATACGCAGGAAGCTGGCCAAGTCAAGCTCCCACGGCATGAATTTTGTGAGTGTTCCACAGGCAGCAACGCAGTCGGAGTTTGCTGTAACGAAACTCGAGGGGTAACTGCCTTTCGTCATTTGACACCGATTTTTCACGTCTGTTAGAACCAAAGGTTCCGCCTGAGCCTTCTCAGTCGATTCCGACTGGTCACCGCCGGCCAATCCATGAATGAACTGTTACGACAACTTGGTGATCTTGCGCTCGGTTCGGTACCGACCCTGATCCTTTTTGTTCTCCTGGTTTTGGGTTACCGGTACATTTTGTACCGGCCGCTGATGAAGATTCGCGCCGAACGGCGGGAGCGAACGGCTGGAGCGCAGGAGAAGTCGCACCTGGCGATTGGCCTTGCGGATGTCCGGGCGCAGGAGTACGAGGCGAAGCTGCGCGCGGCGCGAGCGGAGATTTTTAGGGGGCGGGAACAGCGCATCCAGCAGCTGAACGTCGAACGCGACAATGCTTTGGAGGCGGCTCGCCTGGCGGCGCAGCAGCGTGTCCACACAGCGCAGGAAGCGCTGGCGAGCCAGAGCGCCGAGGCGCAGAAGCAGATCGAAGCTTCCGCGAGCCAGCTGGCTGCCCAGGTGCTGGCCGCGGTTCTTCCTTCAGCAAGGGAGAGCGCGCAGTGAAAGCCCTACCTCGCATTCTGAGCGTGCCGGTTTTGGGTGCTTTGGTTTTGGGCGGTCTGGCAGCCATGCCGACTGTTCGTATTCATGCGCAGACGTCTTCTGGCTCCGCGCCAGCCTCCGGGCCAGCAAGGCCGGCGACGCAGAGCTCTGGCGGCGAGCATATGGACGAGCCGGAGAGCAATTCCGACATTGAACAGTACCGTCACTCGTCGGTGGTGCGCGCCATCGCCCACTTCGCCCACATAAAGACCGAGACCGCGGCAGAGATTTTCGAGGATCTGAATTCAGGTGTCCTGATCCTCGCGATTGCCGTGGCATTGTGGAAGGTGCTGCCGAAGCTTTTCCGCAGCCGCTCGGAGACGCTCGAGAAAGAGCTAGTGAGCGCGAGGCAGGCTACCGAGGATGCAAATCGCACGCTGGCCGAGGTGGAAGCGCGTTTATTGCGGCTGGATTCGGAGATCGATGGCATCCGGCGCCAGGTGGAGCAGGAATCGGTTGAAGATGAGAAGCGCATTCACGCGGCTCTGGAAGCCGAGCGTGAGCGCATTATCGCTTCGGCCGAGCAGGAGATCACGGCGACGCAGGCCGCGGCGCAACGGGACCTGAAGAAGTTTGCTGCCAATTTGGCTATTGATAATGCGATGCGCAGAATTCAGCTTTCGAACGATACGGATCGGGCCCTGGTGCGGGAGTTCGGCAAGTCGCTGAAGAACTCCGGAGGGGAGGCGTAAATGGCGATCTACGCATCCAGGTACGCGCGCGCCTTTGCCGAGGTGATCTTCGAAACGAAGCTAAACGCCAAAGAGGTGCAGAAGCAGCTGGGGGATTTTGGCGCCGCATGGCACGAGAGCCGGGAGCTTCGCGAGTTTTTCCTCGATCCGTCGTTTCCACTGGAACAAAAGGTCGCGTTTCTCGACAAGCTGAACGCGAAGCTCAGGATGTCGCAACAGACGCGAAATTTCATCGCAGTGCTGATCCGGAACGACCGGATCGCGGGATTCGACGATGTGGCGGCGGAGCTGCGGCGCGAGATCAACCAGCAGCTGGGAATCTCCGAGGCAAAGGTCGTATCCGCGAGGAAACTGGACGAGAAAGAACGCGGGGATCTGGAAAAGCAGATCGCGGACCTCACCGGCGGGACGGTGGAGGCACAGTTCGAGGAAGACAGCTCGCTGCTGGGCGGCGCTGTGGTGCAGGTGGGCAGCACGGTGTACGACGGTTCGGTGCGCGGACGGCTGAACCGGCTGAGGGAAGAACTAACGGCGCGTTAAACGGAAGGCAGCGAAAGACAAGCTAACAGCGAGCGAAACCCGGTTCGCGAAAAGCGTTCAGAGAGAAGCGGCCAGCGAAAACGCGGCTGGCGTGGCGCAGGCACTGATAACGAGCACGACGAAGGCAGGGAACAAAAAGCATGGCGCAAATCAAAGCAGACGAGATAACCGCGCTCCTGAAGGAGCAAATTTCGAATTACGACGCGAAGATGCGTGTCGATGAGGTTGGGACTGTCATTACCCTCGGCGATGGGATTGCGCGCCTGCATGGGCTGGACAAGGTCATGGCCGGAGAATTACTGGAATTCCCCCACGATATCGCAGGGTTGGCCATGAGTCTTGAAGAGGATCAGGTGGGCTCGGTGCTGCTGGGCGACTACACCGAGGTTCGCGAGGGCGACCAGGTCAAGCGCACGGGGAAAATCCTGAGCGTACCGGTGGGTGACGCGATGATTGGCCGCGTGGTGAACTCGCTTGGCTTGCCGATCGACGACAAGGGTCCGATCCAGGCTTCAGACATGCTGCCGGTGGAGCGGCTGGCTCCGGGCGTCATCGACCGTCAGCCGGTGCGCGAGCCGATGATGACGGGACTGAAGGCTATCGACTCGATGATCCCCATTGGCCGGGGACAACGCGAGCTGATTATCGGCGATCGCCAGACGGGCAAGACGGCCGTGGCGCTGGACACGATCATCAACAACGAGAAGAACGACCTGATCTGCATCTATTGCGCAATCGGGCAGAAGCGGTCGTCGATTGCCCAGGTGGTGCAGACGCTCGACAGTTACGGCGCGATGCGGCACACGATCATCGTCGCTGCGTCGGCGTCGGAGCCGGCTCCGATGCTGTACCTGGCTCCCTACGCGGCCTGTGCGATGGGCGAGTACTTCCGCGACAAGGGCCGGCACGCGCTGATCATCTACGACGATCTTTCGAAGCACGCGATTGCATATCGCGAAATTTCGCTGCTGCTGCGGCGTCCTCCGGGGCGCGAGGCATATCCGGGCGATGTGTTCTATCTACACTCGCGTTTGCTGGAGCGCGCTTCGAAGTTGAGCGACAAGATGGGTGGGGGATCGCTGACGGCGTTGCCCATTATCGAGACGCAGGCGGGTGACGTTTCGGCGTACATTCCGACGAACGTTATTTCGATCACCGACGGACAGATTTTTCTCGAAACCGATCTGTTCAACTCCGGCCAGCGCCCGGCTGTGAACGTGGGCCTGTCAGTTTCGCGCGTGGGATTTTCGGCCGCCATCAAAGCCATCAAGCAGGTGGGTTCGACTCTGAAGCTCGATCTGGCGCAGTACCGCGAACTGGCAGCCTTTTCCCAGTTCGGCAGCGATCTGGACAAGGTGACGCAGAACCAGCTGAATCGTGGCAAGAGGTTGAGCGAGCTGCTGAAGCAGCCGCAGTTCCAGCCGCTGACGGCGGAGAAGCAGGTCATCATCCTGTTTGCCGGAACGCAGGGCTACCTGGATGATCTGAAAGTGGAGCAGATTCGCGCGTTCGAAGACGGGCTTTACCCTTATCTGGACTCGGGACAATCGCAGTTGCTGAGCGACATCGCGACGAAGAAGGCCCTTGACGACGATCTGCGCAACCGCATCCACGCGGCGCTCAAGGAATACAAGGCGAACTTCGTGGCCGACCATGAAGAGGCGAAGCTGAAAGAGAGCGCTGTGAAGCCGCTCAACGAGCAGGAGAAGACGAAAGAGCAGGAACACAAGGCGGAGCAGCCGGTGGGAGCAGCGCACTAGGCGCATACAAAAGCCATGCCGAACGTCCTCGATTTACGGCGCCGCATCCGCAGTGTGCGGAACACCCGGCAGATCACCAAAGCCATGAAGATGGTTTCGGCGGCCAAGCTGCGGCGTGCACAGGAGCGGGCGGTGGCGTCGCGCCCTTACGCGGGAATGCTGGCCAGCGTGCTGGAGTCGCTGAAGCGGCGAGCCCAGATCTTCGATCCGGAAACCGGGGAGGTGCGGCATCCGCTGCTGCTGACCCGGCCGGAGAAGCGCATCCTGCTGGTGGTGGTCTCGGGGGACAAGGGGTTTGCGGGCGCGTTCAACACGAACATCTTTAAGGCGGCTGCGAACTTCATCCTCGAGAATGGCGAGAAGGAAATCGACGTCGAGGCGATTGGGCGCAAGGGGCGCGACCTGTTCCGGCGGCGTTATCCTGCAGCGCAATTCGACGAATCGCCGGAAGAAGGCAAGCGCCCGAGCCGGCAGCGGGGCAGCGGCATCGAGGTGCTGAGTGGGCCGACGGCCGCGCTCGATAAGCTGACCTTCGACGCGGTGCGGGAAGTAGCGGAGGACATCATCGTTCGCTACGAGCATGAAGAGATCGATGCGGCGTATCTGGTCTACAACGAGTTCAAATCGGTGATCCAGCAGCGCGTGGTGGTGGAGCGCTTGCTGCCGATCGTCTCGATTGGCGAGCAGCAGGTGGCTGAGGCGCAGGAGCCAACGCTTGAAGAACGTGAGCGGGCCGCGGAGGCCGCGTTGTCGTCGGGGGTGAGTCTTTATCCTCTGGAAGCGGATGCCGCGCAGAAACAGCTTGAGGACGAGACGAAGAATTTCGGAACTGCGGAAGTCGATTACATCTACGAGCAGCCGCCGCAGCTAATTTTCGCGGATGTGCTGCCGCGCTATGTGACCTCACAGATCTACCATGCGACGCTGGAGTCAGTTGCAGCCGAGCATGCGGCGCGCATGACGGCGATGGATTCGGCAACCAACAACGCATCGGACATGATTGATTCGCTGACGCTGACGATGAATCGGGTGCGGCAGGCGGCGATCACCAAGGAAATTATCGAAATTGTGAGCGGCGCTGCTGCTCTTTAAGGGCGAGAACAAGAAAGTTATGGCAGAAAACATCGGAAGAGTAGTTCAGGTTTCGGGTCCAGCAGTGGACGTGCAGTTCGAAGAAGCGACGATGCCGCCGATTTATCAGGCGCTGCGTGTGGTCGACGAGGGATTCAAGGTTCCGTTTCCCATCAACGTCATCCTTGAAGTGGAGCAGCACCTGGGCGAGGGGCGCGTGCGCTGTGTGGCCATGGAAGCGACCGAAGGCATGGTGCGCGGCATGAAGGCCATCGACCAGGGAGGCCCGATTACCGTGCCCGTCGGTCGTGCCACGCTGGGCCGCGTGCTCAACGTCATTGGCGAGCCGGTGGACGAGCTGGGGCCGGTAAATGCGAAGCAGCGCAATCCCATTCATCATCCCGCTCCGGCCTTTGACGAGCAGTCGACGCGCGAGGAGATGTTCGAAACCGGCATCAAGGTCATCGATCTGATTCAGCCTTTCCTCAAAGGCGGCAAGACCGGCCTGTTCGGCGGCGCGGGCGTGGGCAAGACGGTCGTGATCATGGAGCTGATCAACAACGTCGCGACCAAGCACGGCGGCTTCTCCGTGTTTGGCGGCGTGGGAGAGCGCACCCGTGAGGGCAACGACCTGTGGCTGGAGATGCAGGAGTCGGGCGTTATCAATTTGAAGGACCCTTCGAAGTCGAAGGCCGCGCTTATCTATGGGCAGATGACGGAGCCGCCCGGCGCGCGTCTGCGCGTGGCGCTGACGGCGCTGACGGTCGCTGAATTTTTCCGCGACGAAGAGGGCGCCGACACTCTGCTCTTTATCGACAACATTTTTCGGTTCACCCAGGCGGGTTCTGAGGTCTCGACGTTGCTGGGCCGCATGCCATCGGCCGTGGGCTACCAACCAAACCTTGCGACCGAGATGGGCGAGTTGCAGGAACGCATCACTTCGACCAAGCGCGGTTCCGTCACATCGGTGCAGGCCGTTTACGTGCCTGCTGACGACCTTACCGATCCTGCGCCGGCGACGACCTTTGCTCACCTTGATGCCACCACTGTGCTCTCGCGGCCGCTATCGGAGCTCGGCATTTATCCGGCGGTCGATCCGCTGGCCTCGACGTCGCGCATCCTAACGCCGCGGATTGTAGGCCAGGAGCACTACGACGTAGCGCAGGGCGTGAAGCGCATTCTGCAGCGCTACAAGGATCTGCAGGACATCATCGCAATTCTTGGCATTGACGAGCTGTCGGAGGACGACAAGGTCACGGTTTCGCGCGCCCGCAAGGTGCAGAAGTTTCTGTCGCAGCCGTTCCACGTGGCGGAGCAGTTCACCGGCATTCCGGGGCGCTACTGCAAGGTGGCGGACACGGTGCGCAGCTTCAAGGAAGTGATCGACGGCAAACACGACGATGTACCGGAGCAGGCCTTCTACATGCGTGGCACCATCGAAGAAGTACTGGAAGAAGCCGAGAAACTGAAGGCGGTGAATAAATAACCATGGCCGACGGCAAGCTCAAAGTGCGGCTGGTGACCCCGGATCGTATCCTGGTGGACCAGGATGCGGAGGCCGTCGAGGTACCGGGGAAGAACGGGTACTTCGAGGTGCTGTACGGGCACGCTCCGCTGCTGTCTGAAATGGGGGCGGGGGAAGTGCGGCTTGATGGCGTCGGGGGCGGGGGGGCGGAGTCAGCCCAGCGATACACAGTTGCGCGGGGCTTTGTTGAGGTGCTGCCGGAACGTGTGACGATTCTTGCGGAGTCAGCGCACAAGCCCGAGGAAATTGACACCGGAGCGGTGCAGGAACAACTCCAGCATGGTCAGCAGCTCTGGAACGATGCCGGCGAAGATCCTGAGAAGTACGCCCGCGCCAACGAGGTCATCGCCGAAGCGGAAGCGAAGCTGGAGAGCGCCGGGGCGGCGAAGCATTGATTTCGCTCCCGCTGGCCCCGACCCCGAAAAACACTACTTTTTCGCCGTCACCGGTTTATAGCCTGACTTGCCCGCTTTCTTCATGGCAGCAAGCCCCTCCTCGGTAGTCAACAGCGGCGTGGTCTTCACGTTTTTGCAGGCGCCGCCGGCAGCAATCGCAAACGCGAAGGCCGCCGCGCTCACGTTATCCGGCATCTCGTAAATTCCAACGACGTCGTAGTCCCCAAACGAGAGATACAGCGGTCCGGGCTTGCCGCCGAGTTTCTCCACTACCTTGCCGATGACCTCGGTACGGTCGTGCGGTTTCGCAATCAGAGCCGCCACCGCCTCGGCGGTGTAGGCGACTTGCAAGAGGTAATTGGGCATCGGAATGCCCCCTTTCGGAATTGGAAATAGTGGGTCTTTGAGGGAGGGGAAAGTATACCCCGAATGCTGATCAATAGGGCAGGAACGAAATTGGCTGCGATCAGGCCCGGGGCTCAGGAGAAGACCGAGCGTCTTTCACCTCGTCTGAAATCACCAGGAAGGTTTTCAGATTCGCCGTCCCGAACGATGTGAAGAAGGCCACGTCCGCGGCATCGCGTCCTGTCGCCATCAGTATGCGGCCGATCCTCGGCACGTTATGGCGAGCATCGAAGGACCACCAGCGATTCTCGAGATAGACCTCGAACCAGGCGCTGAAGTCCATGGGAGTGTCCGAAGGGGGCACCCCAATGTCGCCGAGGTAGCCGGCGACGTAACGCGCGGGAATACCGAGAGCGCGGCAAAAAGTGATGGCCAGATGCTGGAAGTCGCGGCAGACCCCCTGACGCTCGGTGAAGACGTCGAGCGCTGTCTTGGTGGGGCGGGCGAAGGAATAGCCGAAGGCCACTTTGGCATGAACCCAGTTGCAAATGGCGCGCACGCGCTCCCAGCCCGCGACGGTGTTTCCGAAAAGGTCGAAAGCCGCCGGGGCCAGGCTGTCGACTTCGCAGTAACGGCTGCTGAGAAGAAAACGCAGTATATCGTGGGGAAGCTCGGCGATGGGATGAGCCAGAGCATAAGGGCTGGCGGGGTCGGGTAAGCCGGGATCCTCAAACAGGAAATCGTTTTTCAGCCGCAGCTGGCCCGGCGGCGCGAGGAATCGCGTGCAGAGATTGCCGAATGAGTCCGTATAGTCCTCGACGGAGACGTTCGGTTCCACGTGAACATGGTCGGGCCCGCGCAGGCCGGAGGTTCGCGACGGATGGACCCGGAGCTGAGCCACGCAGGCGACCGGTTCGGGGATGTCGAACAACATATCGTAGCCCAAACGAAGGAGCATCGTGCCTCCACAGTGTTATTCAATGGTGTCTTTAAGATGTAACGATCAATGGGAGCGTTGTCGAATGTCTTTGAACCGGGGGGGAAAGCTGGCACAATGGCATATCGGCACACGCAAACCGGGGGAACTGCACCACTACAATGACCTACTGTCTTGGCATCATGACACAGGAAGGGCTGGTAATGGCGTCGGATTCGCGGACGAACGCGGGATTCGACGACCTGAACATCGCGCGCAAGATGCATACCTTCTGCCAGCCGGGAGAGCGGGCATTTGTGGTGCTGAGCAGCGGAAGCCTGTCACTCAGCCAATCGGTGATGAATTTGGCGAAAGCCAGTTTCGCGGCAGGCGAGGGTTTGGCGCGGGCGCACAGCATGTATGAGGCGGCACGAGATCTGGGCGATTGCGTGCGCCAGGTCGCGGAGCTGGACCGCGAGGCGCTGGAGAGGGACAACTACTCTTTCAATGTGCATTTGCTGTTGGGCGGACAGGTGCGGGGCGAGGCACCGGCGCTCTACATGATCTACCCGCAGGGCAACCCGATCAGCGCGACCGAGGAGTCGCCGTTTTTGCAGCTCGGGGAGTACAAATACGGCCGTCCTCTGCTGGACCGCGGCGTTGTGTTCAGCTCGACGAGCCTTATGGTCGCGGCAAAATATGCGCTTCTTTCCTTCGACGCCACGATGCGATCGAATGGGGCGATTGGGCCGCCTATTGAGCTGTTGCTCTACCGCAAGGACAGCCTTCACCTGGACTGCTATCGCAAGTTCACGCATGGCGATGCCGAGTTGCAGACGATCCACGCGCGCTGGGAACAATCGCTGCGCCGGGCCGTGGCGGATCTACCCGATCTGCATTTCGCGGATGCGCCTTCAGAAGAAACCGCGCAGCCGTTGCTGATCTGAAGCACGACACAGAGCACGCGGCTCAGGGCGCGCAGAAGGCATAGCGCGGCTACCGTCATCGTTGTGACATAACCGTGACGTTCCGCTGCCCGCGCTTCGGTACACTTCTTTAACCAATGGACATCCCCGTTCAGTCCGCGCCCCAGCCGGGACTCTGGGCTTCCGTGCGCGAGGCACTGCGCGGTTCGCATCAGGACTACACCGCCGGCAGCCTGAACCGGTCGATTCTGCTGCTCGCGATTCCGATGGTGCTGGAGATGGTGCTGGAGATGGTGCTGGAGTCGCTGTTCGCAGTCGTAGACACGGCCTGGGTGGGGCGCCTGGGGGCGAATGCGGTCGCGACGGTGGGAATCACGGAGTCGATACTGGCGCTGGCGTTCTCGATTGGTTTGGGTCTTTCGCTCTCGACAACAGCGATGGTGGCGCGGCGTATTGGAGAGAAGGATCAGGAAGACGCGGCGATCTCGGCGGTACAGGCCATCATGCTGGGCTTGCTGATTTCGTTGGGGCTGGGGATTCCGGCGGGTCTTGCAGCGCCGCATCTGCTGCGTCTGATGGGGGCCTCACCGGCGATTGTGGCGCTTGGATCCGGCTACGCGCGGATTGCACTGGGCGGTTGCGGCGCCATCATCATGCTCTTCCTCAACAACGCCATCTTTCGCGGAGCCGGCGATGCAGCCATTGCCATGCGTCTGTTGTGGGTGTCGAACATCATCAACCTCATCCTTGACCCCTGCCTTATTTTCGGACTTGGTCCTTTCCCGCACCTTGGCGTAACGGGCGCGGCGCTGGCCACATTCACGGGCCGCAGTATCGCGGTTCTCTATCAGTTCTACCGGTTGATGCGCGGGACCGAGCGCATTCACATCCTTCCGCGCCACATCTATCTGAATGTGCCGGTTTTGTGGCGGCTGTTGCAGGTTTCACTCACCGGCATACTGCAGTTTGCTATCTCGAATGCCAGTTGGATTGGCCTGGTCCGCATTGTTGCTGTCTTCGGCGCGGCATCTGTCGCGGGCTATACCGTGGCCGTCCGTGTGCTGATTTTCTTCATCCTGCCAGCGTGGGGGCTGAGCAATGCCGCTGCGACTCTGGTGGGGCAGAATCTGGGGGCAAAGCGTCCGGAACGAGCCGAGCAGGCCGTGTGGCGCACGGGGCTTTACAACATGCTCTTCCTGGCGACCCTGGGAGTTGTATTTTTCGTTTGGGCCACGCCCGTGGTGCGCTTATTTGTGAGTGATCCCGAGGTGGTGGCGATAGGAGGGAAGGCGCTGCGAACCTTTGCTTGCGGAAATATCGCGTATGCCTGGGTTATGGTGCTGCTGCAGGCCTTCAATGGAGCAGGCGACACGGTGACGCCAACGATCGTGAACTTCTTCGGCTTCTGGGTGCTGGAAATACCTCTGGCCTGGTGGCTGGCCACGCGCGCGCATCTACGTGCAGAAGGAGCCTTCCTTGCCGTGGTCATCGCGGAATGCTCGATTGCGCTGGCCAGCCTCGTACTGTTTAAGAGGGGACGGTGGAAGAGGCAGCGGATCTGACGCAACGGTTCTGAGGGTTCAGGTGCGCGGAGTGGATTCTGGCCCCGTACCGCGTGACCGGCTCTTCATTCTCCGAAGGCTTTTTTGATGAAGGTGACGATTCGCTGGCGGCCATCGAATCCATGCCACGGTTCGGTGCTGGGGGAACCGAAGATGCCGCCCGCAAGTGGGCCGTGATCTTCGCGCGGATACTGCACCATCTCGACCTGAACGCCCATTTGTCGCAGTGCTCGATACATTTCCTGGCTTTGGCCGAGAGGGTCGGTCTTGTCGCTCTCTCCCTGTAGCAGGAGGAAGGGCGTCCTCGCGTGCGCAGCGTTGGCGAGCGGGCTTTGACGCCATGCGCTTTCGGCGTGCTCCCAGGGATAGCCGCCATAGAACCAGCGGTCGTACCAGGAGCTGCTTTCGGTTCCGTATTCGCTCTCCTGGTCGATGACCGGAGCTCCGCTGACGATAGCCTTGAAGCGATCGGTCTGGCCTTCGACGAAGCCGGCCATTTCGCCGCCGTAGCTGTAGCCCATGAGGGCGAGTTTGTTGCTGTCGATGGGATACTTCGCGAGGACGGTATCGAGTCCGGCCATGATGTCTCGATAATCGCCGCCGCCCATATCGTTTTTGTTGGCCGCGGCAAAGGCTGCGCCATAGCCGGTGCTGCCGCGCGGATTCGTGCGCAGTACGGCCCAACCCTGGCCAAGAAGGAATTCCGTTAGCGCATTCCAGTTGTCCTCGAAGGCGCCCGTGGGACCGCCGTGCACGTCGACGATGAGCGGAACCTTGTGCTGCGCGGCCTGGGGAGGCAGGTAGAGCAGGCCCTCGACAGTGAAGGAATCGCTCTTCCAGGAGAGCAATTGCGAGCTTACCTGGGTCCACGAGGCGGGTAGCAGATCGGGAGTGTGCAGAGCTCGCGCCGATGCGCCGGGCTTGTCCGCATAGTAAAGCGCTGGCGGTTGGTCGCTGGAAGAACCCAGCCACACCCATGCGGTGTGTTTCGCATTCGTATTGAATTGTGTAACCGTCGCAGTGTCAAAATGCAGAGGCTCCCGGCGGTCGCCATCGAAACGCAATAGCGTGGTTTTCGTGCCCGTTTCCGCAGACTCAAGAACCGCGTCACCCACCGGAAGAGGTTCGTCGTGCCCCATGCTTCCCTCGAAGCCATTGCTCAGGTTGTGGATTGAGCCATCGGCCACGGTGATTGAGTACAGGTCCTCATAGCCAGGAGGCGCGTCGGCCTGGCTCTGCGCGAGGAAGAAGACGCGGCTCTGGTCAGGGGACCATGCGGCGGCCCCAATGGTCGCGGGCGCGGATTTGAGCTGCGTCGGATGGGCAGGATCGGAAGTAGACAGGAGCCAGATGCTCGCCGCGGGCGAAAGGTCGCCAGCGCCATTCATACCTTCGGAGATCGCGAGAAGCCGATCGCCCTGTTGCACCCAGGCGACATGCTCCACATCGGGCGGCACGCCGGTGGGGATCAGCTTTCCGTCTACCGGATCGAGCAGGTAGAGGCGCGAACCGTGGGGATCGTGATTGACCCAGACTGCGTCGGCTTTCTCGTCGTGATCTTTCTTCTCGCCTGGAGTCTCGGGGTCGCGCACCAGGATGGCGATGTGCTTGCCATCGGGCGCGATGAAATAGCGCTCAACATCGGCCTCGACCGGCTCCGGCTTGGCTGGGTCGGTGGTTGTCGCTGACTTCTTCGCCGGGGGAATCGCGTCGGGAGCGGTCGATTCGTCAACCGGCGGGATCAGTTTTATTTCGAAAGGATGTGCCTCGCCGCCATTCATTGGCAGCCGGAATAACTGGGTGTGCTCGCCACGATGGGCCAGGAAGAGAATGCTTTCTCCATCTGGCATCCATTGGCCCGCGGATTCGCCGCGCTTGTCGCCGGTCGCCGACCAGGTCAGTTGGCGTGACGAGTTTGACTTGACGTCGACCAGCCAAAGGTGGCTCTTGCCGCCGTCGGCGGTAGCGTCGGAGATTTGAATGAGCACGCTTTGCCCGTCGGGTGAAACTTTCGGCTGGGCCATGGAACGCACATGGCGCATGTCCTCGTTGGAAGGGAAGCGATCTTCGGCCACCGCATGAGCGAATGAGAGGAAACCGAGGCAGAGTGCGGCCAGGGGCGTGCATCCTGAGAATTTCAGCATTCTGAGAGCATAGCGCAGGGTCATCGAATCAGCGAAGGTCACAGGCTCGTTACACTGGAAATATGCTGCAGATGCCTAATCCGATTCCTGGAGAAAAGATTCGGCTGATCGTGTTCGATCTGGACGGCACGCTGATCGACTCGCGCAGGGATCTCACGAATTCGATCAATGCGATGCTTGCGGAGTTTGGGCGAGAACCCCTGCCCGAAGAGATTATCGCGACATACATCGGCGATGGCGCAGGGATGCTGGTACGGCGAGCATTGGGCGATCCGGAGGACGAGCGTCTTGTGGAGAATGCGCTGCAGCACTTCCTGGCCCATTACCGCGAGCACAAGCTGGATTACACATACGTCTACCCTGGCGTCTTTGAGTCGCTCGATGCGATGCGCGTAACGGCAGACGGTACGCCGCGAAAAATGGCCGTGCTAACCAATAAGCCGGTGGGACCCTCGGTAGCAATCTGCGATGCGCTGGGGCTCAGCCCTTACATGTTTCGTATCTATGGCGGCAACACTTTTGCGAGCAAGAAGCCGGACCCCGAGGGACTGAACACTTTAATTTGCGAGGCGGGAGTAGCGCCGGGCGAGACGCTGATGATTGGCGACTCGAGCGTGGATATTCTGACCGCGCGCCGCGCGGGGACGTGGGTGGTCGGGTGCCGCTTCGGGTTATCGTCGCATACGGTGGAGTCCATCCCTTCGGATTGCCTTGTGGATTCGGCATCAGAGTGGGCAGAGGCGCTTGGGGCGCAAATCGCAGCCATTCAATCGCTGAAGTCGCTTAACGCTACTTTGCGGTGACAGGCAACCTTTCCGGATGACCGCACGGGCGAGTCCGAATTTTCTCTTCGCATCGATACCTCTTCTCGGCGGCGGTGGCATCACACCTGAACGAGGGATGCAGCAATCTCGCAAAGCTAAACACCCCACGAAAAGTTAGGAGAAATTCGATGAGAAAAGGCAATATCGCAATTACCGCGTTGCTGGGCCTCGCCTTGTCAGGTGGAGCAGCACTGGCAGTTCATGCGCAGGAGGGGCCATGGCACCCGGACGAGCCGCAGGGCAACTGGTCCGGCGCATGGCACAGCGGGTTCCATGACGGAATTGAAGCGGCGCGCCACGACATCGATGCCCACAAGCCACCCGATCCCAATCGTCATGACACCTTCCGGCATCCGGATCGTCCACGCGACGAGCGGGCCGATTTCCGCGAAGGGTTCCGCCGCGGGTACCAGATGGTCTACGACCACGACTGGCATCATGACCACGACCATCCCGATAACCGATAACCCAAAAAACAACGTAAGCCAGAGGAGCCGGGCAGCCGGCTCCTTTTTGTGCTAACGGGCTGATGGCCCCGGAGTCAGGTTGAGAACTGCACGAATGCGGGCTGGGTGAAGCTGAACGAGCGGCCGTCCCAGTTGTGAAATCTGCTGCGAAAATAAAGGCTGCCGCCACCTGGAAAATGAAGGCTGCCGCCACCTGGCAGTACTCGGCCGTTCGGCTGAAGTTGCCCTATCGACGAAGGGCAGAGAAGCGAAGCTGCCGCAATTCAAAAGGGTAAGGCGACGCCTGAGAATGCACGCGGTGCATTAGAGCAATCCATCGTCAGGATGCTACATTGCGAATATCGGTACAAGCGCGGATGGCCGTGCTTACGATTGTGAATAAACCGTGACCCGCGCGAGGCGCGCCACAGAAATTGAAGGAAATACATGGCAGACGAGAAAGCAACCGCAACCGAATCGAAGTGCCCGTTCAATCACGCTGCAGGCGGGGGCACGACGAACCGTGATTGGTGGCCAAACCAGTTGAATCTGAGGATCCTGCACCAGCACTCGACGCTGTCCGATCCGATGGACAAGAACTTCAATTATGCCGAGGCGTTCAACAGCCTGGACCTGGCAGAGGTGAAGAAGGACATCCTGGCAGTGATGACGACTTCGCAGGATTGGTGGCCGGCGGACTTCGGCCACTACGGTCCATTGTTCATTCGCATGGCGTGGCATAGCGCTGGCACTTACCGCACCGGCGATGGCCGCGGCGGAGCGGGAAGCGGGCAGCAGCGTTTCGCTCCTCTTAATAGCTGGCCGGACAATGTGAGCCTCGACAAGGCGCGCCGCCTGATCTGGCCGGTCAAGCAGAAGTACGGAAATAGACTTTCCTGGGCCGACCTGATCATCCTCACCGGCAACGTTGCTCTGGAGTCGATGGGCTTTAAAGCTTTCGGGTTCGGCGGCGGTCGCGAAGATGTGTGGGAACCGGACGAGGACGTCTACTGGGGCACGGAAAAGAAGTGGCTGGGCGGCGATAATCGATACGGGAAGAGCCTGCCGGGCGATGGCACCATCGTTGCCAATGAGGAAATTCACGGCACCGAGCACGACCGTACGGGGGGCGCGGGACGGAACCTGGAGAATCCGCTGGCCGCGGTGCAGATGGGTCTGATCTACGTGAACCCGGAAGGCCCGGAAGGAGTTCCCGATCCGATCGCGGCGGCGCACGATATCCGCACGACCTTTGCGCGCATGGCGATGAACGACGAAGAGACGGTCGCTCTGATTGCCGGCGGCCACACCTTCGGCAAGACGCACGGCGCCGGCCCTGCAACGAATGTGGGCGCGGAGCCCGAAGCTGCCGGCATCGATGAGCAGGGCCTTGGCTGGAAGAGCAGCTACGGGTCCGGCAAGGGCAGGGACGCGATCACCAGTGGACTCGAAGTGATCTGGACAACGACGCCGACGCAGTGGAGCAACCAGTTCTTTGACCATCTGTTTCGCTTCGAATGGGAGCTGACGAAGAGCCCGGCAGGCGCGAATCAGTGGAAGCCAAAGGGTGACGCGGGTCTCGACAGCGTGCCCGATCCGTTCGATCCATCCAAACGGCGCTCGCCGTCCATGCTGACCACGGATCTGGCTTTGCGCCTCGATCCCGAGTACGAGAAAATCGCGAGGCGCTTTCACGAGCATCCCGACGAATTCGCCGACGCCTTCGCCCGGGCGTGGTTCAAGCTGACCCATCGCGACATGGGTCCGCGGCCACGCTATCTGGGCCCGGAAGTTCCGGCCGAAGATCTCATCTGGCAGGATCCCATTCCCGCCGTCGATCACGCTCTGATCGACGAACAGGATGTTGCCGCCCTTAAGGGCAAGATTCTGGCTTCGGGGCTTACGGTGTCACAGCTGATATTCACGGCCTGGGCGTCCGCGTCCACGTTCCGCGGCTCCGACAAACGCGGTGGGGCAAACGGCGCGCGCATTCGCCTGACCCCGCAGAAGGCCTGGGAAGCCAATCAGCCGGAGCAACTGGCGAAGGTGCTGAAGACGCTCGAAGGGATTCAGAGCGAGTTCAACGGGAAGCAATCCGGCGGCAAGAAGGTCTCGCTGGCCGACCTGATTGTTCTGGCGGGTTGCGCGGGTGTCGAGCAGGCGGCGAAGAATGCCGGCCACAGCGTGACCGTTCCCTTCACGCCGGGACGCATGGATGCCTCGCAGGAACAGACCGATGTGGAGTCCTTCGAGGTGCTGGAGCCGATCGCGGACGGCTTTCGCAACTACCTCAAGCGCAGATACAGCGTACCTGCGGAGAAGCTGCTGATCGACAAGGCCCAGCTACTGACGCTTACCGCGCCTGAGCTGACGGTTTTGGTTGGCGGCCTGCGTGTGCTGGGCGCCAATGTGGGACAGACAAAACACGGCGTCTTTACCACGCGGCCGGGGATGCTGACGAACGACTTTTTCGCCAACTTGCTCGATATGGCGACGGAGTGGAAAGCGGTCTCTGATGCCCAGGAGGTGTTTGAAGGGCGCGATCGCAAGACAGGTGAAGTGAAGTGGACGGGCACGCGTGTCGATCTCATCTTCGGTTCGAATTCACAACTTCGGGCGATCGCGGAAGTCTACGGAAGTTCGGACGCACAGGCGAAGTTTGTCCACGACTTTGTTGCGGCGTGGGACAAAGTGATGAACCTCGATCGGTTCGATCTTGCGGCGCCGAAGCCGAACCGCGTCGAAGTCGAACAGCCGGTCGGCGCAAACTAAAGCCTGTAACCAAATACGCCCGCAGCTGCTCAGTTGCGGGCGTATTTTCTTTTCAATCTCTCCGCCAGCGCGATATCCTGCATCCCTCCCCAACCAGCTCCAACATTGACACCCAAGGAGACACCGATATGAAGTTGCTCCGATCCATTGCGTCTGTTCTGCTCAGCTACATCATCGTCACGGCCCTCGTCATCTTGAGCGACCCGCTGTTTTCGCACATCTTCCCCGGTCAGTATGTCAGCGGTAAAACCGCGCCCACGTATATCCTGTGGATCGGGGCAGCCATCTTCGCCCTTGCTTCCGTCCTCGGCGGCTGGCTGTGCGTCCGCATCGCCCCTTCCAAACCCAGCACCCATCTTCTCGTGCTTTTCATCGTTGGCGAAGTGGCCGGCGTCATCTCTACGGTCCTCAACTGGAACCGGTGGCCGCACTGGAATTCCTTCCTCTGGCTCGCCATCTGGCCCATATTTCTTTGGATTGGCGGGCGAGGCAGACGTACAAAGAGCGTCTAATTCGGCGCATGCGGCGCGCCCCCCCCGCGTCTCATAAAATCAAACTGTGGACTTTCAGCTAGTCAGCGACTACAAACCGCGCGGCGATCAGGGTCGCGCCATCGAGGAGCTCCTCTCCGGCATCGACGCTGGCGAGAAGCATCAGGTCTTGCTCGGAGTCACCGGGTCGGGCAAGACCTTCACTGTGGCCAAGTTGATCGAGCGTCTGAACCGGCCGGCTCTCGTTCTGGCGCACAACAAGACCCTCGCCGCGCAGCTTTTTCACGAGTTCAAGCAGTTTTTCCCGCACAACGCGGTCGAGTACTTTGTGTCGTACTACGACTATTACCAGCCTGAGGCGTATATTCCTGCCGGCGATCTGTACATCGAGAAAGAAGCGACGATCAACGAGGAGCTCGACAAGCTCCGGCTTTCGGCCACGCGCTCTCTCTTCGAGCGCCGCGACTGCATCATTGTCGCGTCGGTGTCGTGTATTTATGGTCTGGGCTCGCCGGAAGCCTACTATGGCATGCTGCTGCTGCTCGAAAAGGGCCAGAAGGTGCGCCGCGACGACATCACCCGGCGCCTCGTGGAGATTCTCTACGAGCGCAACGACGCAGACTTCCGGCGCGGAACCTTTCGCGTTCGTGGGGATGTGATCGAGGTCTTTCCCACCTACGATGAAAACGCCTACCGCATCGAGCTCTTCGGCGACGAAATCGACTCTCTTTCACAAATAGACCCGCTCTTCGGAACGCTTCGTCAGAAGTATGCGCGGCTGCCGATTTATCCCAAGAGCCACTACGTGGTGCAGCCCGAGCGGAAGAAGAGCGCGGTGGAGAGCATCCTGGCAGAGCTCGAGGTTTGGGAGAAAGAGCTGGAGTCGCAGGGGCGAATGGTTGAGGCTCAGCGCGTCCACCAGAGAACCCGGTTCGATCTGGAAATGATCAAGTCGGTGGGGTACTGTCACGGCATCGAGAACTACTCGCGGCATTTTTCGGGTCGCCTTCCGGGCGAGCCGCCGCCAACGCTGCTGGATTATTTTCCGCGGGACTATCTGCTGTTTGTCGATGAGTCGCACGTGACGGTTCCGCAGCTGCACGGCATGTGGCACGGTGACCGCTCGCGCAAGCAGAATCTTGTTGACTACGGTTTCCGCCTGCCTTCAGCGATGGATAATCGTCCGCTGAAGTTCGAGGAATTCGAGGCGCGCACGAATCAGCTCGTCTACGTCTCGGCGACGCCGGGACCGTATGAGCTGACCAAGGCGGCCGGCGTGGTAGTTGAGCAGATTATCCGTCCCACAGGTCTGGTTGATCCCGAGGTCGAGATTCGCCCCGTTCGAGGGCAGATCGACGATCTGCTCGCCGAGATTCGCGATCGTGCACAGAAAAACGAGCGCGTCCTGGTAACGACGCTGACGAAACGCATGGCTGAGGACCTGGCTGGCTACTACTCCGAAGTCGGAGTGCGCTGCCGTTACATGCATTCGGAAATCGAGACCCTGGAGCGGGTGAAGCTTCTGCGCGATCTGCGCAAGGGCGAGTATGACGTGTTGATCGGCATCAATCTGCTGCGCGAGGGCCTTGATCTGCCCGAAGTATCTCTCGTTGCTATCCTCGACGCCGATAAAGAAGGCTTCCTGCGCTCATCCGGATCATTGATTCAGACCATGGGCCGCGCCGCCCGTCATTTGAGTGGCCGCGCGATCCTCTATGCCGATAAGATGACGGACTCCATGAAACAGGCGATCGGTGAAACAGACCGGAGACGGACTGTGCAGCGCGCTTACAACGAGGAACACGGCATTACGCCGCAATCCATCATCAGCCACATCGATATGTCGCTTGCGAAGATCCTGCAGGCGGAATACGCGGACCTTGCGGAGGAAGCGGAAGAGATGCCCGAGCTCCAGTCCCAGCAGGACTTGGACGCCTACATTGCCAAACTTGAGTCCGACATGCGCGAAGCTGCGAAGAAATTCGAATTTGAGAAAGCCGCGAAGCTCCGCGATACCATCAAGGATCTGCGCACGAAGGAGTTCCTGTTCAGCTGATGCGAATCACGCCGGCCGGCTCGTGCGTTTCCGAAACACCAGAAACAACGGTACTCCGAGCAGGATAATCGCAGAGCCGAGAAGGGAGTTTTTCAGGTTCTCCGCGTAGGAGTAAACCAGAAGTGCTGCGGCTGCCGCCACGAAGAGCGCAGGGATCACCGGATATCCCCAGACGTGGTAGGTCTGCGAGGCCGTCTCGCGCTTTCGATAGAAAAAGATCGTCGTCGCAGTGATCATGTAAAAGAGCCACTCGGCGAAGATGGCCAGTTCAAACAGCTGCTGGAATCGCCCGACTGCGAGCAGAAGGCCCGTGGTCAGAAGCGCCTGCACGATGAGCGACGTGGAAGGGCTCTGGAAGCGCGGATTGATGTCCGCCATACGCCGGAAAAACAGGCCATCGCGCGCCGCTGCGAAAGGGACTCGTGCTCCGGACATAATTGTGCCGTTCAATGTTACAAATATGCTCACCGCCATGGCCACTGAGACCAATCCCGCGCCCCAGGGGCCGGTGATGGCCGCCAGAGCTGTCACTGCCGGTCTTGGTGACGCAGCGATCTGCGCGGCCGGCAGAATGTACTGGATGGCCGCATTTGTAGCCATGTACAGCACACCGACGATGCCCAGTCCGGCGATCAGCGCGATCGGCAAACTCCGCTGCGGATGCTTCACCTCGCCGGCGACCATGGTAAGGTCGTTCCACCCGTCGTAGGCCCACAGAGCAGCGATCAGCGCGATCATGAATCCGCCGAATCCGCCATGGGCGCCCAGAAACGACGTCGAGAAGTTGCTCCAGTGCCCACGCAACGATGCGAAGCAAATTCCGGCGATCACGACGATCAGCACGCCCTTGAGCCACGTGAAGACAAGCTGAAAATCTCCTGCCTTGCGGATACCGAGATAATTCAGGCCCGTGATGAGCCATGTTGCTGCGATGGCAAAAATCTGCGACCACAACACGGCGAACGGCATGTGGAACGCCGTCCCATCGAGCCAGCGCAATGCTGGAAAGATGGCCAGTGTTCGCGCCAGCCCGGTGGTCACGCTGGCGATCGATGCCGGCTTGGCAACGGCGAACCACGTCCACATATAGAGAAATGCGGGCAGGTCGCCATAGGCGCCGCGGATATACACGTACTCGCCGCCCGCATAGGGCAAGAGCGTACTGAGTTCCGCGTAGGTCATCGCGCCGAAGAGCGACAGCAGGCCGCCGGCGATCCACGCCAGGTAGACCAGCCCCGAGGAGCCGGTGGCTCGCATCATCTCCTGCGGGACCAGGAAAATGCCGCTGCCGATGATCGTGCCCACCACAATGGCGGTGGCGTGCGAGGTGTTCAACACCCGCGGCAGGTCGGGCGCATTTTGAGTTGCTGGCCGGTCGGTTGCGGTTGGCAGGTGCGGCGACCTCCGAATCAGTAATAGTGCTTGAGGTCCTTCCAGTCTGCCTCATACGTGGCTTTTCTGCCATGGCAAAGATAGATATTGTTGTGCTCCCACGGCATCGCGAGAGGATGGTCGTTCACCGCCGCCACCACGCACGATGCGTAGTAGTCCTTCATCTCCTCGGGGCTCGCATCGTTGATGATGATCATCTCCTGCCCGGTATACCCGTGCGGACCCCACAGCCAGTAGGTCTGGTGGCCGCTGATGGCCGTGGGCAGACCATATTTTGCGCCGAAGAGGTTGATGGCGCTCGCCTCTCCATAATTGCCGGTGAAGATGCCGGTGACCGCGCGCTCTTCCGGGGGAAGGGAATTGTAGACACGCGCGACCTTCTCGACCATTTCGTGCCAGCCGAAGCGGTCGGCGTAAAACTGCGGCAGGATCGTCGCGTCGTGATTCTCGGAGTCCTGCGGTGTAAACCCGAGCCTCTTCTCGTAAGCCACGAGCTGCTGCGGCGGCAGAACCGGGATCGAGTAAGGAACGTAGCGCACCAGGGCATAGCAGAGCAGCACGGCATAGGCGACGCGTAAAACCTTGCGCCACACCGGAACTGGTCGGCCCTGGATCAGGCAAATGCCTCCGGCGGCGTAGTAGATCGCGTAGACAGGCGCCAGGTAATAGTCCTTGGCATGCAGCAGGATCATCATCGGCAGGTAGATCAGGTACAGCACCCCGAGAAACCGGAGCGGCCGCGCCGCCTTTGCCATCAGCAGCCACAGGACGCCGCTGATCCACACCGGACATGTGAACGGGTTGAGCATCATGATCTGGCCGCCCAGAAATCGTAACGGCGGCAGTTTCACATCCTTGTTGCTCTTTGAAATGCCGACCAGCCACTCCAGCGTCGGCCAGTGGTAGTGCATCTGCCACAACAGATTCGGCAGCGCCAGCGCGACAATGATGGCGACAGCAACCCCAAACCAGCGGCTCGCCAGAATCCTGCGTTGCGGTGTGAGCAGCAGCGCCAACAGGATGGCGACCAGGAAGAAAACTTCGTTGGCCTTGTTTTCGAGACCGAGACCGGCGCTCACACCCAGCACGATCCACCAGTTGCGGACCACCCGCTCCGGATCGGGCAGAGAGTCTGCCTGCGCAATGCGCGTCAACGCCAGCGTACAGGGCAGCCAGAAGACCGGCTCGAAGGAATTCATCGACAGAAAGCTGTCAGAGCCGAGATAAACGCCGGCGACAATCACGCCCAGCATCGCGAGAGCCGCCGCTCGACGATTGCCGCCCATCGCCCACACCAGCGCCCCGGTCACGAACACTTTGAATGCGCCGGCGATGCCGGAAATCAGCCGCAGCGACCACATGTGGTCGTAGCCAAACAAAATCTCAGTGAGGCGCGCCTGCAGGGCGACCATCGGCGGCTGGTCCACATAACCGAAGGCGAGATGGCGTCCGCACATGAGGTAATACATCTCGTCGCGGAAGATGCCGTAGCCGGCCCGCTGCGCGAGAATGTTGCCAACGATCTCGATCGCCAGCTTGATGGCGGCCATGGCGAGACAGATCCAGACAAAACGGCGAAAGCTCTCCCGCTGCCCGGTTGGAGCGGTTGTGTGTGTAGCAACTGTGCTCATTCAGGATCCTGAAAACTCCCCTGCGTAAACTCAACCAGAATACGCGGTGATTCCGAAAATGTTCCGTCGTGCGTTTGCGCTGCGACCACTCGAGGCGAACAATCGATGCCAGAGAAAGGCGGCAGGTGGTCATCATCTTTCAAGACCGTCGGCAGGCTGGCCGCGCGCTGGGCCCCGTGGTTCGAGATGCGATCGCGGAGGAACCAGGCTTGGACGATGCCATTGTGCTGGGGCTGCCGCGCGGAGGCGTGCCGGCTGCATTCGAAGTGGCTCGTTCGCTCGGTCTCCCGCTCGATGTGTGTGTGGTGCGCAAGCTGGGCGTTCCTGGCCAGGAGGAACTGGCGATGGGCGCAGTTGCCAGCGGCGGTGTAGTCGTCATGCAATCTGATGTGGTCCATGCTTACCGAATCCCTCAGAAAACCATCGACGCCGTTGTCGCCCGTGAGCGGCTTGAGATCGAACGGCGAGAAGCTTTATACCGCGATGAGCGTCCGCCGGTTCGGGTTGAAGGGCGCACCGTCATTCTTGTCGATGACGGTCTTGCCACCGGGGCGACGATGACGGCTGCGGCACGAGCGATGCGTGCTTTGGCTCGGCGTGTGGTGGTTGCTGCGCCAGTGGCAGCGCGCAGCACCTGCGACGAGCTGCGGCGCGAGGCCGATCAGGTCATCTTCCTTGAGACGCCGGAGCGCTTCCATGCCGTGGGTGAGTTCTACCGCAACTTCGATCAGACGACCGACTCTGAGGTGCGCGCCTTGCTGGTTCAGGGATGGGGATCAGGCCACAGCCCTGCATCCTCATGATGTTCTGCTCGACGCCGCTGAACAAAACGGTCATCACCTCTGGCGCCAGGGTCCGTACGGCCGATCGATTGCGCTGATAGGATTATGGGGCGTCTTGTCCGAGCAGAACAGAGGCTGTGGGCGGTTAGCTCAGCCGGTTAGAGCGCCTGCCTTACAAGCAGGAGGTCGCAGGTTCGAGCCCTGCACTGCCCACCAGAATTTGTTCACCAGGCCGTCATCATTCGAGGTGCTTCGCAGGCGAAGCCGCCGTCTGGGCGGTTGGACTGGCTGCGCTCCTTGCGGGCTTCGGCTGATTGCGTGGCCTTTTGGGTTCACCGGTAGGCGACCCAGTGCCAATCGCCCGAGTCCAGGCGGAAGAGCGAGCGACCGGAGCGCGGGGTTGCCGGGCTGAGGATCTGCTGGAGCTGCTGGGGCAGGGAGGAGAAGTCGTATTCCCATGTGTACTGGATGATTTGCTCGTTGGGATCGTCGGGGGCGGCGTCGGGGAAGCTGATGGTAAGGACGTGCCAGGGGAAGGGCTTGCCGAGCTTGAGATCGAAAGCGGGCTGATGGGGATCGAGGCCGGGAGGAAAGAGGCCGTTGCAGACGACGAACTGATGCGAGCGGACGCGGGGATCGTGAGCGATCAGGAGGCAGGGATTGTCGCTTTGGACCTGGAGGGGGTCGAGGAGGTCTTTGGGGAGTGCGTGGAGGCGCTGATCCTGATCGGGGGTGAGGACGAACTCGCTGGTGGATGAGGCGGCGCCGAGCTTGTTGAGCATATCCCTGGCGGCGTTGCGGTCGAGTTGCTGGGCTGGGACGGCAACTGGGAGCAGAACCGCGAGAAGAAGTCCGAGGAGGATGGCGGGGATACACGTCGGGTTTCGACTCATGCGGGATAGCCTTTCTTGTTTGCGCTGAGGTGGCGGGAGGAGTGAATTATGTTAACCCGAAATTGGCGGTCGTGCTCGACTATCCCCTGGTTGGTGGGGCTGCGGCAAGTTGCTGCATTGGCGTGGGTTCCCGGAGGGCCGTCTGGGATTAGGGCAAATAGCTGAAAATGGGCGGGTTCGGGTTGCGATTTGGTTGGGCGTTGGTCGATTTGGGGTTTGGGGTTGGAGGATTTGCAATTGCAATGAACTGGACGTGGTGGGGGCACCCACGCCGTGGGGGGTGGGGGTGCGGCATGTTACTGGCATTGCGGGTCTTCCGAGAGGGCTGTTTTTAGCTGTGGCAAGTTGCTGCAAGTGAACCACCTTGCGGCGGCCTTTTGGCGCCTGGTGCGGGGGACAAGGGGGATGGGTTCGCGCCGGGAGCGCAGGTTACGCGGGCTGTGGGTGAAGCAGTGATCGTGGGCGCGCAGGGCGGCGGCGCGGCATTGGTGTCCGAAGCGGTTGAAGTATTCGCATTGCCGGAAAGCAGGCGGGTTGGGATGGTGGCCATAGCAGAAGCGGTGGCCGGGGAGGGCGCGGACGGTGCAGGGTTCTCCCTTATGGATGGCGGTGCAGAAGCGTGGCATGGGCGGTAACTCCCTTCTAGAGATAGAAAAGCGGGGAGAACAACTACCCCACGACGATTGACCACAGAGTACACAGAGCGCACCGAGGACAATCCTCACGGAGAAAAGGAAAAGGCCGCTCGCGGGCGGCCTTATTTTGCTTTTACTGTCTATTCTTAGAATACCAAGGTTGGAGGATAAAACTGCCAACTTTCTTTGTGTTGGTTGGCTTGTAAGTGGGTTGGAATGTTGGGTTGTTACTTTGGATTTTGGGGTGGGGGGTTGACAGGTTTCCACAGGGGGGCGCTGGGGACCGCTCGCAGAGCGGCTCCGCGGCTGCCGGTCGAAGGCGGTTCGGGGTTCTTTGCGGGCATGATGGTTGGCAACGCTGACAGTCGCTGTGCTGGATCGCTGTAGGAAGCCTGGCACCCAAAGAGTCCAGGGTGAGTGATTTGGGCTGAAGTCGATCAGCCGAGATTGCAGGGCGCCAGCAAAGAGTAAACATAATCCGGTATCATTCTGATCGATTTAGGCAGCCTGGCAAGCCGACTCCAATCCGCTGGTTCACGGAGCAGTGGATTGGTATCGCCAAGCCAAGGAGATTTACATGAACGTGCAGAAACAGATTAGGGAGTATCGACTCGCTCTGCTCGCTTAGGGCGGGCACTGTGCCGCTACGCGGCACAAATGGCAGCCGCTGAAACCGCGCTATTTCTTCAGAAGGGTCGATCTCTCGACTGCCACCCTCGCCTCGTAGCACAGGTCCTGAAAGGCGCGCGCTTCAAATAGGCTCGTCGCCCCGGCTGCACTCAGGATTGTCGCCGAACGGCGCGAGATCGCATAGTACGTGCTCGTCATCTCCGGCACCGTAGGCTGAGTACGCGTGCGCCGGAATATGTTTCGCAGTTCCCGCAGGACGCCGGACACCACGTCCGAATGAATCTGGGGTCCGTGCCGTTCAAATCGCTCAGAGACTTCTGGATTCGGTAGGATCTCTGTTCAAAAACGAACCAGGTGTGCTTCCCCGGGTTGGATTTCTCCCATGCCACGGCTAACCCGAGCTCAAAAGGCATATTGAATCTCGGCGTGGCAAAGGGTGGATTTCGATCCTGACTAACTCGTGACAGGTCGTGAATCGAATAGCGGCAACTCTGGATTAATGCAACGATCTTATCCAGCCGGCGTGTCCCACTAGGGAGGCTCAGAGTTACGCGCGGCTCCAGGCCCAGGTGCACCAGACCGGCGATATAGGCCAGATAGAGTGCGCGAAACTTCCGGTCGTAAGGGATGTTGAGAAACACAGCGTTGTGGGTGACGCTATCGACCCGTCGTGGCAAGGTAGCTCCTGCCTGCGATCACAGGCCCTCGCAGCGAGGGTTAGGCCCTGCGCCATTTGTCGCTGGTCCCGTTTGTACGTACGCGTTCGACAAGGATCGTTCCGTTGGGACTCGCCTCACGCGCTCTCTCGACGGCTTCTCTCTGGGTTGGAAAGACTTCGATGGCCTTTTCGGTTCCCCTTCTCGTCACCGCGTAGCCCCCCTGGGGACGCCGCTCAATCAATATGAGAGCGAGGGATCTACGCCTCGCCTTGCTGAGGCCAAGCTTCCGCCCAAACTCGTCCAGGGTGGGGACGGGGGTCGTGATCCTTACAGGGCGAGCCATGCTGAGTCCAGTTTACAACGACCTGCCTGGACTGCAGGCAATTCATAAATGGGGAGCTGGTGGCGGAGTCCGTGGTTCCATGGCGGCGCTTCGTTCAGGATGACATTTGTATTTTGTGGGCGGTATTCCGGCACGATTAAGGTCGTTGCCCTGGCACGAAGCCGGATTCCCGATTGCGCTTTAGCTCCAACGTCACGGATGGCGTCAGATAGAGTGACGTGAGAGACTTTGCGCCGGCGCCTATGGATCGAACGAATTCACTGAGCGGGGCTGGACCCAGAGACACCGGACCGAGCGGCACTGGACCGAAGGGGTCTGGAGTGGGCGGGTCTGCGCCGAACGGGCCTGGCCCGGGAGGGTCTGAACCGGTTGGCGGTGTAACGAGTGGCGCTGCAGGGAGCGGGCCTCGCGTTTCATCGCTTGCTCCGCCGGAGGTCAGCAAGCGGTTGCTGCCATGGCTGGTGGCGGTGGCGTTCTTCATGGAGTCGCTGGACACGACCATACTGAACACCGCAGTGCCGGCCATCTCCGCGGCGCTGCATGTTGGTCCGCTGAGCATGAAGGCGGTGCTGGCCAGCTATACATTGAGCCTCGCTGTGTTTATTCCGATCAGCGGCTGGGTGGCGGATCGGTTTGGGACGCGGCGGGTATTTGCCGCCGCGATCGGACTGTTCACGCTGGGATCGTTTCTGTGCGGGATATCGAGCAACATCCATCTGCTGGTGGCCTGCCGTATTCTGCAGGGCTGCGGCGGCTCGATGATGGTGCCCGTGGGGCGGCTGACGCTGGTGCGGACGTTCGCCAAGTCCGAGTTGCTGCGCGCCATGAGCTTTGTTTCGATCCCGTCGCTGGTTGCCCCGATGCTGGGACCGATCGCGGGCGGCCTGGTGGTCGCTTATTTTCACTGGCGGGTGATCTTCTTCCTGAATATTCCTATTGGGCTCGTCGGCCTGATTATGGTGTATCTGCATCTGCCCGACTATCGCGAGGAGACTCATCCTCCGGATGTGGTGGGGCTAATACTGTTCGGATCCGGCATCGCACTGCTCTCGTATGTGCTGGAGGTTTTCGGTGAGCACACGCTGGGCGCGGGCGAGATTTCCGGCCTTCTGGTGGTGTCACTCGCACTGCTGGCGGGCTACTGGATTCATGCGAAGACGTTTGCTTTTCCGCTGCTCGAGCTGGGCCTCTTCAAGATTCGGACCTTCCGTGCGGCGGTTAGCGGCAGTTTCTTCACACGCCTGGGCATCGGCGGCGTTCCGTTCCTGCTGCCTCTGCTCTACCAGGTGGGACTGGGCTTCACTCCTGTCGAGTCGGGACTGCTGATCATGCCGCAGGCTGTGGCCGCGATGAGCATGAAGGCGGTCATGCCTCGGCTGTTGGGTGCTGTGGGCTACCGGTGGGTACTGGTCTCGAATACCGTTGTGCTGGGGTTGCTGCTTCTTCTGTTCGCGACCATCGGGTTGCACACGCCGGTGTGGATGATCGTGCTGCAGGCATTCCTGTATGGGGCGTTTACTTCACTGCAGTACACGAGCATGAATACGCTGGTTTATGCCGATACGACGGACGAAGAGTCGAGCGCCGCGAGCTCGATTGCGAGCACGATGCAGCAGATGGCCATCAGCTTCGGCGTGGCGACGGCGGGGCTGGCGACTGCCTTCTTTGTACCCAGCCATGGCCAGTCGAATGCGGCTGAAATGATCCATGGGGTGCACAAGGCGCTGGTGGCTCTGGGGTTGCTGACCATTTTCTCGACGATTGTCTTCCGCAGCCTGAAGCAGGGAGATGGGCAGGCTGTGAGCCAACAGAGAGTGTTTCATCCTGGAGGATGAACTGTGGTTGAGCTCAGGCGTGCGTCGCTCGGTGAGCTTTTCCCTGCTGACGATGGCGCGGCTCTTTGGCGATTCGGTAGAGCAGGTAAGCCACGATGGCGATATTGATCGCGAGGACAGTGATTTTGATCGGGGTTGGATGCCGGTGGATCTCATATAACTCAAGGGGCACGAGGGATGAAGTGATGACGACGGTGAGCCACTCGGCCCAGCGTTTGAGGAGCCACAGACCGATGCCTTCGGTGAGGAACAGAGCTGCGTAGATGAAGCTGACAAGTCCGAGATCCCTGATTTTGTGGGGAGAGAGATTGGTGGCCTTCTGAATGACAAGACTGACATAGCGGCTACCCGGATCGAGGCCGAGCCTCACGATCCAGTGGTCGAGCTCGGTCAGCACATCCATGTGCATGAGCCTGAGGAGGCCGACGCCGCCGACGATGAGCAGGGTGGCTTTCAGGAGCTTGAAGAGCGCGACCAGGCGGATGAGTGTGTTTTGCGAGGGTTTCACGGGATTGTCGATTATGACGCCTGCGGTTGGAAGCGCGCAGCGGAGGGGCGGTTGGCAGACCCTTCGTGATCCGTCGTGTCAAAAAGAGAACGCCGGAGCAACTGCCTCCGGCGTCTGTTTTTCTTAAAGAAAGTGCTTATACCAGGGCTGGCACGTTGACTTTGTCGTACCAGGAGTGGGCGGCCTTGAGGGCCTTGTTGACGTTCTCGATGTTCTCTACACCCTTGGTGTTGAGCCATTCTTCGAAGGCTTTCGCGCCCTGTTTGGCATAGACGGCGATACCGTCTTTCCAGGTGGCGCGGCCGCAGAGGACTCCGTTGAAGGGGGCTCCGGATTCGCCCGCCAGCTCGAGGGTTTCGATAAAGACCGGGTTCGAGACGCCGGCCGAGAGATAGATGAAGGGCTTGTGCGTGGAGGAAGCGGCGACGCGGAAGTGCTCGAGCGCTTCTCTGCGGGTGTAGGCCTGCTCGCCCTTGAAGGCGCGGGTGCCGGCGACGTACTCCATCTGAATGGGGACTTCGACTTTGAGGACGTCGACGCCGTAGCGCGCCTTGCCGAACTCCTCCATCGAGCCGGTGACGACGTCGGGTTTGCGCTTCGCGTAGGCGAGGCTCTTCTCGTCTTCGCCATGCACGGCGTAGCCGACGAGCTCGAGGAAGAAGGGGATGTCGTGGGCGATGCATTCATCGGCGATGCGCTCGACCCAGGCCTGCTTGTGGTCGTTGATTTCGGATTTCTCGTACGGCGTGTAGTACAGGAGGATCTTGATGCAGTCGGCGCCGGCTTCCTTGAGGCGGCGAACGCTCCACAGGTCGAGCAGATCGGGGAGGCGGCCGGGAAGGGCGGCGTCGTAGCCGGTCTTTTCATAGGCGAGGAGCAGGCCTTTGCCGTTACGGTGTTTTGAGGCGGGCAGGCCGAACTCGGGATCGAGGAGGATGGCCGATGCGTGTTTGGTCAGAATTTCGGTGACGAGGGTTTTGAATTCTTCGAGGGCGGAGTCGGGAACGTCGGCGACTCCTTTTTCTTTGGCGAGGGACTTCTTCAGCGAACCGCGCTGGTCCATGGCAGCGGCAGCGATCACGCCGCGCTTGTCGGATACGGCTTTCAGTCCGGCCAGTTTTCCGGGGGTCATATTGATGGACATGGTTTCTCTCCTGCGCTCGTTTATGTACGCAAAGCGTCTTCCTCTGAATTTTACTCGGGTGGGGAAGTGTGTGGACAGATGGCGAAAGTAACGTGTGGGAAAAGTCGGGAAATCTGCCTGTACAGCCACTTCGGTCGCTCGCTATGGAAATTCGCGAAGCGGGAGAGGTGAGAGCTGCCCGGCGAGGTGCGGCATGCGCTGCTGGTGACCGGGGGAGATCGGATTGAGGGAGGCTATAAGCCGGGACCGCTTCAAGGAAATGCTGGCGCTGGCGGAAGACGCGCAGCTGGAAGGGCGGATTCGGACGAAGGAGGAAGGGCTGGAGCTGATCCGAGGTCCAGAGGCTGGTTCCGCTGCATCGACAGAGCACGATCGCGACCCTCAAGTCCGCGGAATCAACCCTCGGTAATCTGTCGCCCGGTTCGCGCGGCACATACTCTGGACTTAGCGTCCCTGCGAAGTGCAAAGCGGCAACGCGAAGATTGGTCCGGAAGATTGGGCCAACGGCTCGCGAACCGCGCTAACGGTCCGCGAGCCGTTCCGATGCAAGGAGGTGAGGCCGATGGACAAGAAATTGTCCTGGACCCGCATCGCCATCTCGGTTGCCATTGACTGGCGGCTGTTGGTGGTGATCGTCGTCCTGGTACTCGCGCTACTGTGCAGGTAGCACAACCTGCCGGAAGGGATGCAGCCTCCCGGCAGTCTTAGTTTAGCAAATCGGCTTGTCTCGGCTGAACATGAATTGTTCTATTACGGGACACTGCCGGTAACAGTGGGACGATCCTGATCGACTTCTATTCTGTACTTTCCGCTGGCTCGGCCCTGGAGCTGTGAAACAGCGCCACCTGCTCAGCGCTCGGCGGGCGTGTGAGGGCGCTGACCAACACCAGTCCGAGGACCGACAGAGCCAAAGCGGGGAAGATCGCAAAGTCCGAATCGGATGCATAGGCGGGCAAATGGGTCCGCACGAACGCCGTGTCCCAGAACACGGTGATGAACGTACCCGCGGCGATTGCGGTCGCAGCTCCCGCGGCATTCGCGCGTTTCGAATAAAACGCCGCCAGGATCACCGGAGTGAGCGCGGCCGCGTAGATTGTGTAGGCGTAGATCGCCTTCTTGAGCACGGATTCGGTGCCCATGGCCTGGAACAACGCCCAAATTCCCAGCAACACCACCACCAACCGCGAGACGAGCAGCACGCGCTTGTTCGATGCGTTGGGCGCAATGTAACGGGCGAACACATCGTTAATCAGGTTGGTCGCGGGAGAAAACAGAAAATTGTTCGCCGTGGACATGATCTTCGCGAAGACGGCGCCCATGAGCAGAGCGCCCAGCAGCGCCGGCAGTCCGTGCATAGCCGAGTACGCGATGATTTCGCGCGGATGTTGCGATACTTCGCCGCTCGGAAAGAGCACCGATCCGACCACGGCGATGGCCACGATCACGGTTTCAAGAATGACCGTGCCGATGATCCAGCCCACCACCGCTACCCGAGCATCGTTTTCCGATTTCGCGGAGAAGAACTTCTGGTACATGGCCTGATTGCCGAGCATCAGCAGCATGGTCGGAACCATGAGCTCCATCGCCTGCGAGAACGACAAGTCGCCGAGCACTTCAAAATGCGTCGCCGGCAGCGTGTGGGTCACGGTGCCCCAACCGCCGGCCGCATGGATGAGAAACGGCAAAGCGACGATCATCGTTGCGGTCGCGAGCATCCCGATCACCACGTCCATGTAAGCGACCGAGGCCATACCCGCGATGGCGGTGAAGACGATCACGAACGCCGCCATGATGTAGCGGCCAAGCTCCGGCGAGATCACCGCCGGGAAGACGAGGTGCAGGATGTCTCCGCCGCCGATGAGCTGATAGCTGGCGATGGCGGTATACGCAAACAGAATGGCAATGACGCCGAGAACGCGCGCCGTCTGGCTGTAGCGTGCCTCGAGCAGATCGGGAATCGTGAACTTCGCAAAGTGGCGGGCGCGCGGCGCGATGAAGTAGATCAGCAGGAGGCCAGCCCATCCGCCACCCGCCTGCCACAGGGCCGCGAAGCCGTGCTTGTAGGCATTCTCCGCGCCACCGAGCAGCGAGCCCGATCCGATCCATGAAGAGAGCAGGGTGAAGATCAGAACGAAGGCGGGCAGGGAGCGCCCGGCCACCAGATAGTCTGCCCTGGTTTTGACGCCACGCAGCTGCGTAAGCGAGACCGCAAGCAGGCTCAGGACAATCGCGCCCAGCACGATCGCATATAGAGAGGACATTCGCGTTTCCTCAGAACAGTTCTACGAGTGTACGGGTCCGGACTCGACCTGTGAGATTTCTTGCTGTGAGCAAGGCCGAATCTTACGTCGGGTTTTTCTTCGTCGCGTGGGCTGCGTGTCCGCCGTTTGCGGTTTTCGCAACTGCCTTCCCCGTCGGCCTGGCCGACCTGAGGCGCTTTTTACCGTAACGTAGTCCCGAAATGCGCGCCGGCTCCGATACATATAAGCTGCGCCCCAGCGGAATGGCGGTTCCGCGCAGGTTGTTCCAGCGACGCAGCTGCTGCACGGTGACGCCGAAGCGGTCGGCAATGGTCACCAGCGTGTCGCCGCGCCGCGGCTTGTAGAGGGTGCTGCGCAATACGCCTTCGGTCACAGGCGCGGTGGGAATCACCAGGGAGTCGACGCCGGAGAGATCCGATCCAGGCTTCAACTGATTCACGAACGCCAGCTCCGACTCCGACACATGCCAGGTCTTCGCCAGACCGGCGAGCGTGTCGGAATCCTGGACTGTGTGAAAGCGCCAATAGCGTCGTTTCTCGATTGGAATCTCCGCGATATCCTTCGTGAAAACGTCTCCGGTTCCCGCGGGCAGATGCAGATCGAACGACTCGTCGGGAGGCGTGCTCATGCGCAGCAGACTGGGGTTGAGGGCCTCGATCTCCTGGACCGGCGTGCCCACGATATCGGAGACCAGGCGGAGATCGACGGCGTAATCGGTCTTCACCGTATCGATGATCAACGGCGGATCGGGGGTGATTTCGTCCAGCCCATACTGCCTGGGATTTTTGGCCATCAGCGTCACGGCAAGAAATACGGGGACGTAATTCTTCGTCTCCTGCGGCAGGTTGTTGCGGCGGTAGAGCTCCCAGAAATCCGCATAACCGGTGCGCTGCACCGCTTTTTGGATATTGCCCGGACCCCAGTCGTAAGCGGCCATGGCAAGGTACCAGTCACCCAGCTGGTCGTACATCTTCTTAATCTCGCGGGCGTAGGCGTGGGTCGCCTTTTCCGGATCGAAGCGCTCGTCGTACCAGGCGGTGTGATCGAGGCCATAGGTGCCCCACGGCATGAACTGCCACATGCCCGCCGCGCCCGACTTGGGATTCACCGCCTGCGGACGGAACCCGGACTCGGCAAAGGCCTGGTAGATCAAGTCCTGCGGCACGCCTTCTTCGCGCAGCACCCGCTGGATCATGTCCTTATACCGCCCCATGCGCTCGAGCGACGCGACGATCGTTCCCCGACCGCGCGGGCTGTTCTGGAAAAATTCGATGTAGCTCGCGACGTACTCGTTCATGACCAGCGGCAGGTCTGACTGGGTCACCTTCAGTTCGGCCTCGGCCTTGGCCGCCACGTTAGGATTCGCGGGCGTCGTGATATTTCCCGCCACATCGACAGGGGAGGGCTCTGCCTGCGGCGCTGGGCCATTGCCCTGGCGCAGGGCGTCCATCTCCAGCGTATTGACAGCATCGACGATGCGGTCGAACTCCTCCGAGAGCGCCTGGTCGCCGCGCAGATCGCAGTTACATTTGAGCAGCAGATCGACGGCGTAGTCGAAGTTGGCGCGCGCCGCGGCCACGTGGCCCTGTTGATAATCCGTCAGGCCGGAGTGGTAGGCCTTCTCGACCGAATCGATGAGTTGCCGATCGCGCAGCGACGGTTCCGGCGCAGTCTGCGTGGGAGCTTCGCCTTGTTGAGTCTGGGCTTGCTGCGTCTGGGGTTGCAGCTGGGGCTGGGGTTGCGTCTGGGCCTGGAGCTGGATCGGCTGGTTTTGTGTGGGCCAAGGCTTGCTCTCGGCCGAAGCTCCCCCTTCGGTTGCCAGGGCCGCCAGCACAGCAACGCTGCCTGCGAGGAGAAGTGGTTTCAACGCAATAAGCATCAGGCGAATGCTCTATTGTATGGCCCGGAAGGCGATGCTGCCGATGGTAAACTTGAGACTTCCGGCGAACTTCTTTCTCAGCGAACCGGCATGCTAACGTGGCCGCCGCCGCTACAGGCTACTGGCTTCTGCCTGCCTCATCATGGACAACAAGCACATCCGCAATTTCGCGATCATCGCGCACATCGATCACGGCAAATCCACGCTCTCCGACCGTCTGCTTGAGCTCACAGGCTCGCTGACGGCGCGCGAAATGCAGGCTCAGGTGCTTGACGCCATGGACCTCGAACGCGAGCGCGGCATCACCATCAAAGCGCACTCGGTCCGCATGATGTACCCCGCCAAAGATGGGGAGCTTTATCAGCTGAATCTCATCGACACGCCCGGCCATGTGGACTTCAGCTACGAAGTCTCGCGGTCTCTGGCTTCGTGCGAGGGCGCTCTGCTGGTCGTCGATGCTTCGCAGGGAGTCGAAGCGCAGACCCTGGCTAACGCATATCTTGCTATCAACCATGGGCTCGAGGTCATTCCGGTTATTAACAAGATCGACTTGCCCAGCGCCGACATCCAGCGCACGCAGGAGATGATCGAGCAGACCGTCGGTCTCGATGCCACCGACGCTATTCCTGTCTCGGCGAAGACGGGCCAGGGTGTTCCCGACATCCTTGAAGCCATCGTGAAACGCCTGCCTCCGCCGAAGGGCGACCCCGAGGCCCCGCTCCAGGCGCTCATCTTCGACTCGTGGTTCGATTCCTACCGCGGAGTGATCGTGCTGGCGCGCATCGTGAACGGGCGAATGCGCAAGGGGATGAAGATTCGCCTGATGTGGAACGGCAAGGTTTTCGATGTCGAGTCCATGGGCGTCCTCACTCCGAAGCCAGTCGAGATCGAAGAGCTCTCGGCCGGCGAGGTCGGCTTCTTCGTCGCGACCATCAAGAACGTCTCCGACACGCGGGTTGGCGACACGATCACCGAAGACGCGCGGCCCGCGGCCCACGCGCTGCCTGGCTTTGAAGAAATCAAGCCGATGGTTTTCGCTGGTATTTATACGGTCGATTCGCACGAGCACACGCTGCTGCGCGATGCACTCGAGAAGCTGAAGCTCAACGACTCCTCCTTCTTCTTCGAGCCTGAGAGCTCGGTCGCTCTCGGCTTTGGGTTCAGGTGCGGGTTCCTTGGCCTGCTGCACATGGAGATCATCCAGGAACGGCTGGAGCGTGAATTCGACCTGGACCTGATCACCACGGCGCCCAGCGTTCGCTACAAAATCCACCTGACGGATGGGTCGCTGATCGAGGTCGACAACCCTTCGCGCTGGCCCGATCCCAGCGACATCGAGAAGGTCGAGGAGCCGATGATTACGGCGACCATTCTGACGAACGAAGAATATGTCGGCGGGATTCTGAAGCTGGTCGAAGAAAAGCGCGGCCGACAGAAGAACTTCGAGTACGTCTCTTCGACCAGGGTGATGCTGACCTACGAGCTGCCGCTCAACGAGATCGTGCTGGATTTTTACGACCGGCTTAAAAGTGTCAGTCGCGGTTACGCATCGCTTGACTACCATTTGTCCGGTACATGGGAATCACCGATGGTCAAGATGGACATCCTGGTTTCGGGAGAGCCTGTCGACGCGCTGTCGATCATCGTTCACAGGGACTTTGCTTATGAGAGAGGCCGAGCGCTGGTATCGAAGATGCGGGAGCTGATCCCTCGCCAGCAATTCGAGGTGGCGATCCAGGCCGCGATTGGAGCGAAGGTGATCGCGCGCGAAACCGTCTCCGCGCTGCGCAAGAACGTCATCGCAAAATGCTATGGCGGCGATATTTCGCGAAAGCGCAAGCTCCTTGAGAAGCAAAAAGAGGGCAAGAAGCGCATGAAGCGAATCGGCAAAGTGGATATTCCCCAGGAGGCATTTCTGGCCGTTCTTAAGGTGGGTGAAGACAGCAGCGGACGATAAGCTGTTGCCCGATGCGCAATGCTTTTGCAGGTGTACCGCATTTCCACAATTCTTCGGTGCTACCCTAACGCGTACTCCCCGGGCACCGTGCCCCGCAGGAAAATGGACAGACAAGAAGAAACAGCTCTCTTTCCGCGCCAGCCCGCTCCGCCGCTGACCACGATGGAGAAGTCACAGGAACGCCTCTTCGCCCAACAGGGCGAGCCAAATGCACCGGGCATTTTGCCGTCGCAAATTCTGTCCAGCCTTCTTGATTCGGGGAAAATCATCTCTCCGGAGCCTCCGCTTCCCGGACAAATCCAGCCGGCGAGCTTCGATCTTCGCCTCGGAAAAGTGGCTTACCAGGTCCGTGCCAGCTTTCTGCCGGGCAACTCGACCGTTGAAAGCAAAATTCGGAATCTTCTGATCAAGGAAGTGAGTTTAGAAGACTCAGCGGTTTTCCCTCCAAACTCCGTATACATAGTGCCGCTGGTAGAGAGCCTGGCGCTTCCACCGAATATTTCCGGTAAGGCAAACCCCAAGAGCACCACCGGCAGGCTGGATATATTCACCCGGCTGCTGACCGAAGCGGGCACCGAGTTCGAAATCGTTCCTAAGGGCTATAAAGGCGCCCTGTATGTGGAGGTCGTCTCGCGCACCTTTCCGGTCATCGTGCGGGCGGGGATGAGACTGAACCAGCTCCGATTGGTTCGCGGTAATCCGGTGTCGAGCGATGGGATGCTCCTGAGACTTGCCGAGAGGGAGAACCTGGTTTACGAAGATGAAAACAACCCCGCGCAGCCAGACATCAAGCGCGGGCTGAGTTTTTCAGTCGATCTGCAGGGCAATAGTTCAACCATTGTGGCCTACAAGGCCAGAATAGATGCGCCGCCCATCGACTTAGATAAGATCAATTACTACGAGATAGACGAGTTCTGGGAGACGGTTATGGCTCCGCGATCGAAGGGGCTGATCTTACTTCCTCACGACTTCTATATCCTGGGGTCGTCGGAGAGAATTGGGGTGCCACCCACTCATGCGGCGGAAATGGTGGCGTACGATCCGGCGTTTGGCGAGTTCAGAATCCATTACGCAGGCTTCTTCGATCCCGGATTTGGGCACGGCATTGGCGGCACCAAAGCGGTGCTGGAGGTCCGGGCGCATGAAGTTCCGACTCTGCTCGAGCACGGACAAGTCGTGGGCAAGCTGGTTTATCACACCATGGCGCAGCTTCCGGACAAGGTCTATGGCGCGGCCATTGGATCGTCCTATCAGAAACAAGGTCTGACTCTCAGCAAACAATTCATACGGGCAGAAGCCGGAACCAACTAACCGTTGAGCTGGTCACGCTCAGAGGATGTTGACGGCGCGGGCGGCCAGGAGGGCCAGGGTGGCGAGGGAGATGAGGGACTGGATCATCATGAGGAGCTTGGCCCAGCGCGACAGGACCGGCACATCGGTGGGAGAGAAGGCGGTGGAAGTGTTGAAGGCGAGGAAGAGGTAGTCGACGAAACCCGGGTTCCAGCATTGTTCGCCCATGGCGATTCGAGATTGCTGGTCAAGAGTCATTTGCGGGAAGAGGAAGGCTCCGTCGGTGTGGACGCCGCGGAGCTCGCGGGCTGTTGGACCTCCGCCATCGAGACGCCAGTACCAGGAGGCGAAGACGATGATGTTGGTGATCCAGAGCGCGGCGGCGGATTCGAGCAATGCGATGGGCGATTGTTTATGAGCGGGGAGCGCTGCGATGAGCAGGGCGAGGGACCAGACCATGTCGAGGGTGACGATGGAGGTCATGACGTAGCCGAGGACCCGGTTGAGAGTGTTGAGGGCGAGACGGTGCGCCCAGATGCTGGGTATGACGAGGACGCCGATGATCAGTAACAGGAGCCAGTCGGGGCCGTAGGAGAGCGATTCGGGCAGTGCGAGGCGCAGGCCGCCGACGGCGAGCAGGGCGACCAGGGCTGGCCAGCGGGGTTCGTGGCGCGTGGGGGGCTGGTTATTTGTTGTCGTCATGGTGGTCGTGCCCCGAGGCAAGAAAAATGCAGGTCCTTCGACTCCGTTTGTGCTCTTGCGAGCCAAACTCCGCTCAGGATGACAAATATATCGTAAATATATATAAACAAGCAACATAACATTTTGATATCATCTATACGAGTCCTGCACAGATACGCAGAGTCAATGATTTGCCGGAAAAATCTGCACGGAATCTGCACAGGACGCATCGAAAACAATAGAGGCGAATATGGCATTCGTCACCGACAAATCGGAACTCAAGCCGGGCCTGGTTCTCTTCAGGCGCGGCGACGTGGATCATCGGATGTGGTATTGCCGCATGAAAATACCCAAAGCCGACCGCTATAAGACGGTGTCGCTCAAGACGACCGACATCGAGGTGGCGCGGGAACGCGCCTTCGACCAGGACGCGGACATCCGGTTTCGATTAAAGCATGACGTTCCTGTGTTCAATCATCCCTTCCGCGAGGTGGGGCGAGAGTATCTGCTTATGCAGGAGGCGCGGGCAAGACGCGGAGAGATCAGCGCGGCGCGGCCCAAGAAAGTTCGCGCCATTATCGAAGGCGCTTTAGACCGATATGTAGGCTCAACGCAGGTCCACCTTATTGGCGATGAGCTTTGGGGTGGCTATCCTGCATGGCGGCGGGAGAACGGCGCGGGGCGCAACAGGCGCAACGGCGTTCGGGAAGTCAGCAACGAGATCGCGCAAGCCTTTGCGGATAATGAAGCCGAGCGCCGCACCAAGGTTCAGCAAACCCTGGGCATCAGGATTTTGAAGCCGATTGAAGTCAAACCTTCCGAAGAACGGACAGTTCCTTTTATTAGCGATTCCACCATCCGCCTTGAGATGTCCATCTTCGGTGCGGTGATGAATTACGCCATCAAGAAACGCTACGTTGCGGCCAGCCAGCGTTTCGATGAGCGCCCCAAACTCAAGACGATGAGGCGCGATGAGTTTACGCTGGAGGAATACCGCAAGCTCCACACTGTCGGAAGGAAGTGGATTGCAGAGACGGATAAACCTTCAAGCATCTGGTATCGCAGCGTCACCTACAACATGATCCT
>Ga0182012_10000035_pt1 | contig 137247 bp, 112 predicted proteins | sample 612S2SmetaG_FD_120486 | JGI IMG/M metagenome (GOLD analysis project Ga0182012, IMG submission 120486) | Permafrost microbial communities from Stordalen Mire, Sweden - 612S2S metaG | ecosystem: Environmental > Terrestrial > Soil > Wetlands > Permafrost | place: Sweden: Stordalen | collected... | reverse complement strand
GCGTCGGAAGGTTCGCGCGAGGTGCCTAAGGTGGATTTCGGCGGGAAGAGTACAACTCCGACGACCACTCCGGCTCCAGTGCATTGAGGGGTAAGTGGGAAGGTTAAGGGGCGAGTAAGGAAGGCAGAGTTGTAACGAAAACGGAGTTGGATGGGGCGGCGGAAATTTTCGCCGCCCCATCCATTTGAGGACCTGCTTTTTTGAACCCGCTGCGTAGAACCGGGCACGGAGACGAGGCCGACCTTGTTCTTACTGCAGCGGGGTCAAAGCGATGCAGGAGTCGTGATCTGGAATGGGCGATCCGGTGGGATCGTAGTGGATGGTGCCATCTTCGGTGGAGCAGAAGCTGCGATTGCCTCCGCCGGAAAGGGGCTGTCCGGTGGAAAAATACTGACCGGCGGGATTGGAGCCGATGCCGGTGGAGGAGAAGGTGTATCCATTCTTGGAGCCGCTGGCGAGCAGGGAGTCGATGAGGCAGGCGCCGTTGGAATCGGGCGCGGAGCAGTTTGTGCCTCCAAGGTTGGCGAGCGCGGGCGCGAAACCGACGGTTGGATAGTTGTCGTTATAGCTGACCTGGGCGACGGTGACGGTGCGAAGCGAGGCCACGGCGGAGGCTTCATTGGCGGCGACACGGGCCTGGAGCAGGTTGGGGATCGCGATGGCGGCGATGATCAGGATGATCGCGACGACGATCAACAGCTCGATTAGCGAAAAGCCTTTTTGGTTGCGTTTGCGGTTCTTCATAGTGGCGAGCTCCTCGGGTTACGGAAGTTACTTTCTACTGACTTCGCACGGTTCACTTTTCGGTGAGGGGATCGTCCCGTTGCATACCTAAAATGCAACGGGATGGCCTAAATGATTGCACATAGTTATCAATTGCTTGCAAAGAGGTAAGCGACAACGGAGTGAAAAAAGTTGCACACGACGTGGATTTTGCTAGTGAAGAGGGCTCCGCTCGCCTTGGGCTCAGATGGTTACTAAGGGTGCCATCGGATTAGCGGCCCGCTGCGCGCTTCGATTTCTCCCGTTTTGGCACTAGAACAGAAATTGAACATATTCGATGTGCACGGCTCACACGTGATGTGAGAAGTGGAGTGATATACCGTGGGCAGGGTCCCAGGAATCCCCTCCGATTCCGAAGTCTCGGATACGAGGGGATTCGTATGTTCGGTGGCGGTGAGCTGTTTCAAGTCGCGATTTGCAAGACTTTCCGCGTTTCGGTTGTTCGCTTAGCCCTCTTATTACAATGCATGCTGTTTGCCTCGGTGACTTGGGGGCAGGACGCCGCTACGGGTGCGTTGCGAGGCATCGTGTTGGACGCGCAAGGGGCCGGAATTGTGAGCGCGGATGTTGTGGCAATCCGCATAGACACCGGAATGAGATATCACTCGGCCACCGATTCGGCGGGAAGATTTGTGGTAGACGTGCTGCCGCCGGGGGAGTACTCGGCGCGGGCGGAGGCGGACGGGATGTCGCCGCAGGTGTCTCCCATGATTAGGGTGGAAGTGGGCGCGGCGACGCAGGTGACATTCAAATTGAAGGTGGCGGGGCCGCGCGAGAAGATTACGGTTTCGGAGGCTCCGCGAGTGGGGGATCCGAATCCCGGTTCAGTGTCGGGGTTGGTGGACGAGCGGGCGATTAAAGACCTTCCGTTGAACGGGAGGCGGTTTACGGACTTATTGTTGCTGATGCCAGGAGTTACGCAAGATCCGAGAGGACAGACGGAGGGATCGAACGGGGATCTTTCGTATGGCGGGTTGCGAGGTTACAACACGAGCTTCCTTGTCGATGGCGGGGACAACAACAACGGATTTTTTGCGCAGGCGACGGGACGGTATAGGGCGCCTTACCAGTTTTCGAATGAAGTGGTGCAGGAGTTCCGCGTGCAGTCGAGCGGGTATGGAGCGGAATCGGGGCGGGCTGGCGGGGCGGTCGTCAATATAGTGACGAAATCAGGGACGAACCAGTGGCACGCCACTACGTTTTACTATTTGCGGGACAGTTCGCTGGGGGGAGCGGCGCCTCCGTTTGTAGGGTTCAATCCTAGCGATCAGCAGCACCAATTTGGGGCGACTGTGGGAGGTCCGATTCAGCGGAACAAAACGTTCGTCTTTGCGGGATACGATCAGCATATTTTTCATGTACCGGCAGTGGTCGAGTTCGAGAATGGTGCGACAACCGTAGTGCCGCAGTTGGGCGTGTATCCGACCCCGGGGGACTATGAGATTTGCGATCCGGCGATTGGGGGCCAAGCTTGCGATCAGACGCTCGTGTTTGCGGCGGCGGCGCAGCTTTCGACGATGGGTGGAACCTTCCACGCGAAAATGCTGGGAGACACGGGATTCTTGAAGTTGGATCATGTCTTGAGCGCGCATCAATTTCTTTCGGCGCGGTTGAGTACATCGCGGTATTACGGAGCGAACAATGTGTTCTTGAATCCGGCGAATCCGGTGACGAACTATTCCATGAGCGCGAACGGGCAGGAGGATGTGCAGACGGAGAGCGCATCGGTGGCTTTGATCAGCGGGATGGGTCCGCGGCTAACGAGCCATCTGCGAGTGCAGTTTTCGCAGGACCGGGAGCAGTCTTTTCCGAATCTGACGGGGACGCGGACGAGTATCTATAGCTGGATGGAAGATTTCGGGCAGTCGTCAATCTTGCCGCGACAAACAAGGGAACACCGTTTGAGCGTAGCGGAAACCTTGAGTCTGAATCGCGGACGGAACCAATGGAAATTTGGCGGCGACGGGATGATGACTTGGGACTATAACTACTTTCCGTCGCTATTTGGCGGCGAATATTTGTACGACAACATCACGGTGGATCCCTTTACCTTTGTTCCGGAGCACGGGGGATTGTATTTGACGCCGCTGCGGGCGTGGGCGCACGACGTGCCGCGATATTACATACAAAGTTTTGGAAATCCGGTGTCGCATCCAGATAGCAACGATTATGCGGGATTTGTGCAAGACCTGGCGCGCGTGACGCCGCATTTCAGTTTGAGTCTCGGCGCGCGCTATGACTTACAAACTTTTTCGAAGACGGGGATGGTCAACAACCCAATTTGGGCTCCGTCGGGAAAGATGCCGTTACGAGGTACGAACTTTGCGCCGCGAATTGGAATCGGATATGCGATTGGAGACGAGCGGCCGGTGATGGTGCGTGCCGGATTCGGGATTTTCTTCACGCGAATTCCGCAGCTTTACCAGTCGGCGGTGACGAATAACAATGGACTGGCTGATAACTTTCTAGCGCTGGACAGCACAGATTATTATCAGCGGCAGGTTTTTCCGAGCTATCCGAACGCAGCGTTTAGCTGCCAGCGTGGTCCGGTGACTTGTATCCTTCCGGCGGCATTGCAGCAGTATGCCAGTGCGGAAGTGGATGCGTTTGCAACCGATTTTCGGACGCCGCGGGCGCAGCAGGGCAGTGTGAGTCTGGAAAGAGAGATGGGAGCGGGATTTACGGGGACTCTCTCCTATCTTTATGTACACGGAGTGGATTTGATTCGGGCGCGGGATGTTAATTTGCCTCCGCCAACAGATTATAACTATCCGATTTACGATCCGACGGGTACCGTATTCCAAAATCAATTCTATAACGTCGAGTCTTTTGCGACATGGCAGACGAGTTACAGCCTCAGCTGTCCTTATCCGCCGTGCTTGAATACTGTGGACCGTCCGATTTCGCAACTTGGAGCCATTGATCAGTTTGAAAGTGCGGGATCGAGCGTGTATCACGGGGCGACGATCTCTTTGCACAAGCGTATGTCGGATAGTTTCTATTTTCGACTAGCGTATACGTGGGCGCACGCGATCGATAACGTGCAGGACGCTTTAGTGACAGGCGGAACTGCGACGGTTCAGAATTCGTATGCAACAGCCAGTGAGAAGGCGTCGAGCGTGACCGATCAACGGCAGCGCTTGTCGCTTTCGGCAGTCGATGAGCCGAATCCGTTTGCACCGGGACAGAGGAATCTTGCAGCGGTGTTCGATCACTGGAAAGTTGCGGGAACAATGACGTACGGGAGCGGGCGTCCGGCGAATGCGACGGTGTCGGGCGATCCGAATCAGGATGGAAACACGAGCAACGATCGGTTGGCAGGAGCGGGGCGCAATTCCTTTGTCGGTCCAGACTACGCCACGATGGACCTGAGGCTAACGAGGAAGATTAACCTCGGCGGGAGTTGCCATCTGGACCTGAGTGCGGATTCGTTTAATCTATTAAATCGTGATAACCGAACCTATGCGATTGCCGACAGCGGCTACTACACTTCGGCGGGAAAATTCGTTAAGTACTCGGAATCTGTGGCGGGGGTGAGTTATCCAGCGTATTATCAGCAGCCTACAAGTCTTATGAAGCCTTCGACTTCATTTGCGCCGCGGCAGATGCAGTTCTCCGCTCGGTTCAATTTCTGAAGGGGAGTGAATATTCCTGCACATTCCACTTGACTTAGATGTATATTGCTTGCCATAACTAATTAGCCCCTAGTTAGAACTTGTGGGGCGGGCGGTTGCGTGAGCGAATGCGATTCAAGAAATAGGATCCTTTCGATAACGCAGCGGGCAAATGCAACCACGGGGTTGCGACGAAAGGGTCGATTGACCGAAGGCGCGGCGAGAGAGCGCTCAAGTAAGAGGCGCTAGAATCGCAAGTGGCTGACACAAGGAAACTTTAAAGAACAGTATGACAGTATGAAAGACGGGTCGGCCGATCGTCCGAACGACCTGTAGTTTGTAACTGGCAGGTACGTCTTCTCCGGTGGCTGTTGCAGTCAGTAACCGCGCGATCAAGTGGCGCGGCGGGCCGAATCCAGGGACAAAGCATGAGGGGGATGTAAATCTCCTGCCCACGAAGTGAACCGGATCCTTCCCAATTCGGGTCTTCCGTGCAGTGCAGGGCTGCGAAAAACGGGAGCGCCTTCTCAAATGGAATACCAGGACAAGACATTAAAGTGCATCGATTGTGGCACGGATTTCGTGTTCACGGCGGGGGAGCAGCTTTTCTTCCACGACAAGCAGTTCAAGAACGAACCCAAGCGCTGTAAAAACTGCAAAGGCAAACGGGTGGCAGTGTTGGGGGCGACGGCACACGGCGCCCCCTCGTCGCGAGGGCACTCTTACACGAAAACGGAAACCCGAACGAACTGTTCGCAGTGCGGGAAAGAAACGACCGTGCCGTTCCGGCCGACGCAAGGGCGACCCGTACTATGCCGGGAATGTTTTCAACAAGGGCGGCAAGTCGCCAGCGCCTGACGATCCTCTGATGACAGCCGAACGGTGGCTAGCAGGAGATTCATCCGGCTTGGCGGCCGTTTTGTTGTGCCTCGGAGGTCGAGTTTCGGCGAAGTTGTTGCTTGTCGGCATGGGCCACGAGCAGAGCTTCGATCTGGCGCAAGAGATCCTCGGTGCCGAGCGGCTTGATCAGTAACGAGGCCGAGCCTTCTCCAGTCCAATCTTCCCTGGCGCTAGCCTTGGCGTTTCTTTGGGCTGGCCGCTTTTCATCCCAGTCGACCGATGGCGGGTAAGCGGTCAGCAGGGCCGTCGCCGGATGGTAGGCTTGACGGCGGGCGGCGCGAATCACTTCTTTGCCTGCGTCTTCGGTTTCCATGCGCAGATCGCTGATGACCATCTGATAGACGCCAGATTCGAGGCGGACGAAGGCCTCGGAAGAACTTCCGGCGGTATCCACTGCAAATCCGTGAAGTTCGAGCACCGCTTTCAGGGTCAGGAGAACGGCGAGGTCATCATCAACGAGAAGAATGCGACGTTTCATAGGGCGCCTCAGGGCAACTGATCCTAAAAAAGAACGTTGGCTGGTGCCGTCGGGTTAGAGCGGTTGTTTCGGAAACAGAAAAGACTCTATCCCCGGTCATAAAAACGCTTTAGGCTCGCGTGCCGCAAGTTCCAGAGCCGCGCCAAAGTTTTGCGATGCGCCGAAAGATTAAGGTCATCGCCGCTACCCTCCGAAGGAATCGGCCTTTTCCGCAAGCGGCGCATCCGCAGCATCCAGTCATTTAGTATAGGAGCGTGGCTCGCTTCTACATAGAGAATTTTGGCTGCCGTGCGACGCAGGCGGACGGCGCGGCATTGGAACGGCAGTTTCTTGATCGGGGTCTGGAACGCGCCGGTGCGGTTGCTGACGCGGAGATCGTGGTGCTGAATACATGCACCGTGACAGAGGGAGCCGACAAGGATGCGCGCGCATCGATCCGGCGAGTGCAGAGGGTGAATCCGAGTTGCCGGATCCTGGTGACGGGTTGTTATGCGCAAAGGGCGCCGCAGGAACTGGCGGAGTTGCCGGGTGTTACCTGGGTGGTGGGAAATTCCCATAAGCATGAGGCGGCAGAGATTGCGACAGCTTCTCCTGCCGGATTCGTTCCCATTGAGCGGCTTTCTGGTGGCCAGGTTAAGACGGAGCGAACGGCCGAGGTATTGGTGGGAGATATTTTTGCCCACACGGAGTTGCTCGCCGCTCCAGTGTTTGAGGCGGCGAATGAGCGAACGCGTCCTAATCTGAAGGTGCAGGATGGGTGCGACAATCGCTGCTCATTTTGCGTGATCCCGTATGTGCGTGGCCAGAGCCGATCGCTGCCGATGGAGCGCGTGACAGCGGAAGTGCGGACGCTGGTCGAGGCGGGCTATCGGGAAGTTGTCATTTCTGGAATTAATTTGGGGCGATGGGGAACAGATTTTCGCGCGGCTCATCATTCGCCGCTCGCGATTTGCGAAAACCCACGCCAGGTTCAATGCCTACGCCTGGTCGATTTGATTCGCGAGATTCTTGAACGCACGGCCCTTGAAAAGCTGCGTGTCAGTTCGGTTGAGCCGATGGATTGGAGTGACGAACTGATCGAGCTGATGGCGATGTCACAGAGGATCGCGAAGCATGCGCATGTTCCTTTGCAGTCGGGAAGCGATTCGGTTTTGCGGAGGATGCATCGGAAATACAGACCTTGGCACTATCGTGAAAAAGTAATGAAGATTCGGAAGGCGATGCCAACTGCGGCGATGGGGGCCGATGTTATGGTTGGATTTCCCGGGGAGACCGAGGCGGAGTTTGAGGAGACGCGCCGGATGATCGAGGAACTGCCATTTACCTATTTGCACGTGTTTACCTATTCGGCGCGTCCGGGAACACCGGCGGCGGAGCACGGCGCGCAGGTTCCGGTGGCGGCGGCTCGCGAAAGAAATCGCGTGCTGCGCGAGCTTGCATCCAACAAAAAGACGCAGTTTATGGGTTCACTGTTGGGCACGTCGGTCGAGGCGATCACTTTACAATCGGGCCGCGCCGAATTCACCGAAGCGCTGACGGAGAATTACCTTAAAATTAAGATATTGGGAAGACATCCTGCGAATCGATGGATGTCGGTGGAAGTCGAAGGAGTGGAAGGCGAGTTTCTGGTGGGCCGACGAGAAATGGAGCGGGCTCCGGTCGACGCCATGGCTGTTATCGCGTGATGCGGTTTGGCGTCAAGGCGGCGGTTGAGAGGGCCCCCCTTCGATAGTGACTCAAGAGTGCACGCGGGCGAACAAACGGATTGACCTGTAATGGTTTCCGGAATACGATAACGGAAATTCACAAAATAAGTGCGGGAGTGATCTGAACCCATGTCTCAGTTAGCGTTCCGGTCTGCTGTGTGTTGTTTGCTCGCGGTGATATTCCCGGCGCAAATGATGCTGGCAGGAGAGACGGCGGCAGCGATGTTGTATACAAACGGTGCGGCGTGGTTGAACGGGAGCGAGGTGCCGAAATCGGCGGCCGTGTTCTCGGGCGACATGCTGCAAACGCGTGCGGATTCCACGGCCAATATTCAGTCGAACGGATCAAACGTGATGGTGCTGGCAGACTCGCTGGTGAAGTTTGACGGGCCGGCGGTGGAACTTGAGCATGGTTTGGTTCGTGTGACAACCTCGAGGGGAATGTCGGCGCGAGCGGGCGACGTGACCATCACGCCGGCGGGAAATGCGTGGACGGAATTTCAGGTGAAGGACGTGGACGGTCGCGTGCAGATCGCGGCGAACAAGGGCGACGTCACCGTTCAAGACAATCAAGGGACCACGACGGTTACCCAGGGGCAAGAGACTACGCGCGACGATACCTCCAATCCGGAGAAGAAAAAGAAGAAGCGCCGGAAGGCGGGCGCGGCGCCGGCGGCGGGTGGGGGAATCATGAGTTCGACGCCGGTTGTCGTTGGAGCACTTGCCGCTACCGGGGGCGCTGCGGCTTGGATATGGTTGGGAACTGGGGGAGAGGGGCCGATCAGCCCGTCTTGTCCGTCGCACCCATGTCAGTGAAGCATTGCACGAGAGATCTTCTGTGAATTCCTGCCAATCTGAAACGGGCGACTGAATCGATGTCGCGTTACGTTTCCTACCGAGATTTCGACTGGGTGCTAATGGGCTTCGTGCTGGTGATTTGTGCCCTAGGAGTGGTGCAAATTCACAGCGCCACGGAGCACACGAAGTTCGCGGGTGCCCACGTCAAGCAGATTTACTGGATACTGGCTGGCGTTGGCGCGATGTTCCTGGTTAGCCTCGTCAGCTATCAAGCATTACTTGAACAAATTCACTGGATGTACATCATATCGCTGGCCTCGTTGATTGCGGTGAGGCTTTTTGGTCAGAAGTATCTAGGGGCGCGGCGATGGATCAAGATGCCGGGCGGCGGCCACTTTCAACCTTCGGAATGGGTGAAATTGATCCTAATTCTGGCGGTGGCGAAGTACTTTGCGGATCTGCACGAGCGGGAGTTGTCGTGGTCGGATTTTCTGAAGGCGGGGGCGATTGTAGGCTTCCCGATGTTGATGGTGCTGGCGCAGCCGGATCTGGGGACCGCGCTCACTTATCTGCCGATTGCGGTGATGGGATTGTTCCTGGGAGGATTGCGCTGGAAGCAGGCGCTGATTGTCCTGATGGTTGCGGGGTTGCTGGTTCCAGTAGCGTGGATGAAGGTCTTGAAGTCGTATCAGAAGGACCGCTTGACTAGTTTTATCAGCCCGGATGCGGATCGTCAGGGATCCGGGTATCAGGTCAATCAGTCGTTGATCGCAGTGGGATCGGGGGGGATCTTTGGGAGCAGCCAGGGATCGCAGACGCATCTGGCGTTCTTGCCGGTTCCGCAGACCGACTTTATTTTCGCGGCGTTTGCGGAGGAACACGGGTTTGTAGGATCGTTGGCGCTTCTGCTGTTATACTTTATCGTGCTGATGCGGTTGACCCAGAATGCACAAACGGCGCCCGACCGCGCCGGGGCGTTTCTGGTAATGGGTGTGGTGGCTGTGCTTAGCTTCCACATTTTGGTCAACGTCGGCATGGTGGTGGGTTTTATGCCTGTCACCGGAATACCTCTGCCGCTCATGAGTTACGGTGGGTCTTCGGTTCTTTTCATGTTTTTGGCGCTGGGGATGGTCATGAATGTCAGGATGCGCCGGTTTGTGAATTGAAACGGTCGGCAGAAGTCAGGGTGTCTTTGAGCAGGACACTTGCAAAACTAAAGACTCGGTAAGCAAAAAGATCAACATCAAGATTTAAGCATCAAGATTACGAAGGCCCTCGCGAAAAAGGAGGGCAGAATGCCGGCAGAAGTCGAAGCCGGACAGGATTGAAGCCAGTCAGGCGGGGAACGGCCCCCTCAGCGTGAACGCGAGGAGTGGCCACAGAACCTGACGGAAGGCTTAACGCGATCAGTGCAGACGAGAACGAACAATTCACTGCAGTGCGGGTCCCGGGAAGAAGTGGTTTCTCCTCGTGACCGCGCCCGTTCCTACCCGGAGCGGCGCTGAACGCTATCGATCTCTCGGTCCGCCTTGCGCTTCTGGTCCGGTTAGAAAACCGGAGTAGAAATGAACAAGGAATTGTTTGTATCGACCACGCCCCATGAAACCAAAGTGGGGATCACGGAAGACGATCAGTTAGCTGAAATTTACCTCGAAAGAGAAAACGAATACACCCTAGCGGGCTCGATTTATAAGGGCCGTGTGACACGCGTGCTGCCAGGCATGCAGTCGGCTTTTGTGGATATTGGGCTCGAGCGCGACGCCTTTCTGTACGTCTCCGACTTCATGGATTTGGAACAGCAGGATGAGGATTTGGATGAAGCCATTCCGGCGAACCGTGCGGCAAGCGAGTCACATCCTCGAAACGGGGAAGCTGGAAGTCCGGCGATTCTAAATGAAGGGGTGACGGCAGACAGTGGACCTGCGGGAAACGAGTTGCCAGGGGGCATTGAGTCCGTGGGAAATGCAACGAGCAGTTCGCGAGATTTTCGCGGACGGCGCCGGCGCCGCGGACGGCGAGGTGAAACGGGACGCGGGGATCGTCCGGAGCGGAGCGGGAATCGACCAGAGCCGGCAAGCGAGGTTCGCACGGAAACGCCGGTCGAATCTCGGAGTGAACCTCGGAGTAGCGAATCTCGAGGTGAAGGGAGAAACGATCGTTTCAACCGGGGAGATCGCTCGGGACGCGGGGGATCGGATTCACGCTTTCAAAGGCCGACGCCGACGGTGCGGACTGGCGGCGACTACGATTACGGGCCGCCTCCGGGATACCAGCCGATCGTACTGCCTGGGGAATCGATCTCGAAGTACCAGCGACAGAGGCAGGGCGCGGCTTTTCCCGCGCAGAGCGCGCCGGTCGAGCCGGTGCATGAAGCTCCGGCGTCGGCCGCTATCGTCGCAAATTTTCCGGAAGACGAACCAATTTTTGCGGTGAATGTTGCGGAGCCGCTTCATGAACAGCATGAGCACTTTGCGGAGGAGGTCGAGGAACCGACATTGGCCGCTTCGACTGCTGTGTTGCATCGAGCGGAAATCGCGGAGCTTCGAACCGCCGTGCCGACGGTGAGCGAGACTTATGCCGAAACGCAGGCAGCGCATCCGGGCGACGACTTGGATGAAGAAGACGACGAACAAGAGGTGTCGGCCAGACCCCTGGCGGCGCAACACACGGAACAGGCTGTGAGTTCGCAGGCTGCGCAAGGTGCGGTCGAAGAGCAAGAGATCGAAGAAGAAGAAGCGGATCTTGTCTCGTATGGCGAGGAGCCGGGCGACGATGAGGGTTTCGAGGAGACGGAGGAAGAGACGAGAGCGGCGGGCGAAGTGTTCTCGGGCGCGCCTGAAGTTGCTGCCGAACAAGTCACCACTGGCTGGACGACCGCCGAGACTGGCGTTGTGCAGAGTGCTACTGGCGAAGCGGGCACAAATGGCGAAGTCGTTCCGGAAGCGGTGTTGGAAGCGGAGGAGCGCGAAGCCGAAGAGCTAGAACTCGAAGAGGCGCAAGCGGAAGCCGAGGCGTTGCTGGAGGCTGAAGCGATTGGTGACGGCACGGTGGATGCGAGCGCGGAGGTACGCGGTCCGGCGCCGGAGGCCAGACTGTTGCAGCGGACACAGAGGCGAGGACCGGAACGTGGTCCCGACCGCGGTGGCGATCGAGGCCGAGGGCGCCGCGGCGGGAGACGTTTCAGGAGTCGAGAGAACACCGTGGTGCCGCAGATCAGCGAACTGCTGAAAGAAGGGCAGGAGGTGCTGATCCAAATCGCAAAGGAACCCATCGCGAAAAAAGGAGCGCGCATTACCAGTCACATTGCGCTGCCGGGACGGTTTCTGGTGTTCATGCCGACGGTCAATCACACGGGCGTGTCGCGGAAAATCGCTTCAGAAGAAGAGCGTCAGAGGTTGAAGAGAATTATCCAGAGCGAGCGGGAAAACGGCGGTGGTGGATTCATCGTGCGAACCGCGGCGGCGGGCGCAACGGACGAGGAGTTGCGGGCAGACATACGCTTCCTCAAAAACCTTTGGAACGAGATCAAGACGCGATCGGATAGCAGCAAGGCTCCGGCGCTGATTTATCACGATTTGAACGTCGTCGAGCGCGTGCTGCGCGATCAGGTGAGTTCGGATTTCTCGGTAATCTGGGTCGATACAGAACAGGAGTACGAGCGCATTGTGCGGTTTGCGAATCGCTTCCAGCCTGGCTTGGTTAAACGGGTCAAACTCTACACAAAAGAGACGCCACTCTACGATCAGTTCGGACTGAATGAGGAGATCAACAAGGCGCTGAAGTCGAAAGTCTGGCTGAAGAGCGGCGGGTACATCGTTATCAATCAGACCGAGGCGCTGGTGGCGATCGACGTGAATACCGGCAAATACGTGGGGAAAACGGCCCGGCTGGAAGACACGATTGTGAAGACGAACGTTGACGCGATCAAAGAGATTGTGCGGCAGGTGCGACTGCGGGATCTCGGCGGCATCATCATCATCGATTTCATCGACATGGATGAGAGACGCAACCGGCAAAAGGTGATGCAGGCTTTAGAGGAGGCTTTGCGACTGGATCGTGCTCCGTCGAAGGTCCTGCAATTCAACGATTTCGGCTTGGTTGCGATTACGCGTAAGCGAGTGAAGCAATCATTGGAGCGCACGATCGGTACACCGTGTCCATATTGCCAGTCGACAGGCTTCGTGAAATCGGTGAGTACGATATGCAACGAAGTGTATGTCGAGATGCGCAAGATCTCAAGCCATCTGGAGCATAGCGATGTGATGTTGCGAGTGAATCCGGAGGTGGCGAAGGCGTTGAAGCTGAACAACGCGAAGCTGCTGGCGGAGATGGAAGAACTTACGAAGAAAACCATCATCGTGAAGTCGGATCCGGCGCTGCATCAGGAGCAGTTCGACATTCACTAAAAGCGACACGTGCCTTGAGGAATTGGGACGGGTTCATAGCCTGTCCCATTTTTTTTTGCACTAGGCGGAGGCGATGAGTTTTGCGGCTTGACTCGTGCGCTCGTCCAGTTTTTCGAGTGAGTCGTGCAGAGAGTCGCTTTCGGACGGAGTTTCAGAGTGCTGATCGAAAGTTAGAGCGAGCCGGTCGACGGCTTCAGCGAGGCGTTTGCCCATGTCCACCAGGACGACCAGGGAATCGGCGTGCAGTTTCCAAACCGAGGGAGAGTTTCGGGTGCGCTTGAGTTCTTCCATCTCGGTCGTAAGGCGCGCGGTGACGGCGACGAGGCGGAGCAGCATACGGGCGACATCCGCCCGCGGCCCCGTTTGTTCGAGATAGTCGGCAGTGTAGGCTTCAACCTCCGCGGGGCTGAGCATGAGGTTGAAATAGCGCATGGGGACGATCTGGCGAAACTTGGGATCCGCCACGCGGACAAAGACGCGAATCGATTCTTCAACTCGGCGTAACTTGGCTTCTTCAACGGAAAGCGCCTGCGGAGTCATAGGTTGGGGCGAATATTTAGGAGCGAGCGCGGGAGCCGCGGCCGCTCCACCGGAACTGACAGCGTGGGCGGCGGAAGCGGGCTCTGGGATCGCGCGGCGGATCGGGGGCCGGCGTTCCAATTCACGTCGGAGGCGCGACACGCGGCGAAATTTCTCAAGCGCCGAGGCGTAGTCGACTTTGAGCAGTTCTTCCTGATCAAGAGCGGCGACGTGTTCGACGGTAACTTCGACGCCATCGACGGTGCTTAGAATATTGCCTCCGAGTTCTTCAAGACGAGAGGCGAAATCCTTGATTTCTTTCGTGGCAGCGGCGAATAGGGCGTGAAACCGGTCGCCGAAGGCGGAATTGTACGGGGCCAGGGTGGCGAGAACGCCGGGGTGATAAATCGATTCTCCCAACTTGGATTTCAGGTCCCGGACTCGCGGGATAATGCCTGAATCCATGAGGGCGCTGAAATCCTGAAAGCGGTTTGCCTGATCGAGAAGAGGTCCGAACTCGCGCAGCAGTTGGACGTCGGTATCGGAAAGAACAGGCACGTCGGACTCGGACAGAATTTCGAGCAGCGCGATTTCAAACGGAGACAGGGGTATGGAACCATCGAGGCCGTAGCCTCGTTGCTCCCATTGACCAGCAACCCGCGGATGGCGAAACAAGAAGGTAGCGACGAGATCGGTTTTGTCGCGATTGGCTCCGGAATCATCGCGATGACGGGCGAAATAACGCAACAACGCTTCGGCCACTTCCGGATCGAGGTCGGATTGGACTCCAAGTCGGAGCATAGCGGGAGTAATCGCCATGTCGAGGAGTTGGATCCAGAGCTGCATCTGAACGAGCGTTGCCCGCACGTCTTCAGTGTGGCTGATGACATCGGGGGCGAGTTCAGAGGGTGCCGGGAGTTCCCCGCCAAGTTGGTTGCTGAGGAGGCGCTGGTAAAAGCTTTGGACGGTAGCCAGCAACGCCAGTTCCCACTTGGGATCCTCAACCACAGTCGACTCCTTGAGATTGCCCGTAATGCGAAACGGGCGCCGCCGTCTTTAGTAAAACCGAAAGAGAAGCGCAGCGCAATTGGTTACCTGGTTACGGAAGTGATGGCACTTGTAAGACGAAGAGTGCAGGGACAACAGGCGACGTTGTCATAACTGCGACAGACTATTGGAAGACGACGGTCTTGTTTCCGTATAAGAGGATACGGTTTTCGACGTGCCAGCGCACGGCGCGAGAGAGAACCACTTTTTCAATATCGCGACCTTTTTGGATGAGATCGTCGATGGTGTCGCGGTGGTAGATGCGGACGACGTCCTGCTCGATGATGGGGCCATCGTCGAGGATTTGGGTCACGTAGTGGGCGGTCGCGCCGATCAATTTGACGCCCCGTTGAAAGGCCTGGTGATAGGGCTTGGATCCGACAAAGGCCGGAAGGAACGAGTGGTGGATGTTGATGAGATTTTCGGAGCCAAGGGTGACGATAAATTCGGTTGAAAGCACCTGCATGTAGCGGGCGAGGACTACGAGTGAGCACTTATGCTCACGAAGCAGCGCGATTTGCTTTTGTTCCGCTTCACGCTTGTTTTCCTTGGATACGGGGACGACGAAGTAGGGGATGCGGTAGAAGTCAGCGATTCGTTGGTTATCGGGATGGTTGGAGATGATGAGAGGAATCTCGCAGCGCAGTTCGCCGCTGTGGTGACGGTAGAGCAAATCTTGCAGGCAGTGATCGTACCTGGAAACGAAGATGGCGACGCGCGGACGCTCGGCAGTGTGGGCGATTCGCCAGTGCATTTCGAAGTCCCGGGCTATCGAAGCGAAGCGGCGGGGAAACTCGGCGAGATCGAAGGCGAAGTCTGTCGGGTCGAATTCGACGCGTGTCAGAAAGAGATTCGATTCTTCGTCTCCGTGCTCATCGGCGAAGAGGATGTTGCCGTTGTGCCGAAAAATGAAATCGGCAATGGTAGCGACGACGCCTTTCCGGTCAGGGCAGGAAACCAGCAAAACGGCATTGTTATGCATAGATCATTTTGTTTCCGAGTTGTATTCGTCGCTCAGTTTGTTTACAAGTACTCGCCTTTGTTATCGGGGAGTCGACAGTCATTCTTCTCCGATATCTTCATTCCAGACGTCGAGATTCTTGCGTATGTAGTCGGCGAGCAATGAGGCGCATTCGGAGGAATCGAGATCGAAGACACGCACTCCGAGCGAGCGAAGCCAATCGATTCCTCCCTGAAAATTGCGGCTTTCGCCGACGATCAACGTGCCGAAGCCAAACTGACGGACAAGTCCGCTGCAATACCAGCATGGCGCCAGGGTGGTAACCATGGCGAGGTTCCGATAACTGCGCTGACGTCCGGCATCGCGAAAGGCATCGGTTTCGCCGTGCAGGGAGGGATCTCCCTTCTGGATGCGGCGGTTGTGACCCGAGCCGACGAGGCGGCCATCGGCGTCAAAAATCGCGGCGCCGATGGGGATACCACCTTCTGCCAAGCTGCTGCGCGCTTCAGCCAAGGCGACCGCCAACATCGCAGAATGATCGAGTGCGGGCATGACGCTATTCTACGGGAAGGAGGCGTGAAGCCGGCGCGAGACTCTTATTGACGGACGAGAGGAGGATAGCGTAGAGGAACCAGACGGGCTATGGATTTCTGGTTCGTTTCGTGAGCTGACGGTTAGTAGAACCGGATGTCTCGGTAGAAGACGCAGTGGGCTTCGAGATACCAGGAGACGAGGAAGAGAATCAGCATGACGGTCGAAGCCCAACAAAACAGTTGAATGGGAAGGGTTGCGGCAAGGCGATCGCGCCGCGTGTCTCGATTCTCTGAGGCCTCGCAAAAAATCAATCCGCTTAGCAGGCAGATTCCGGCAGCCAACACAAGAAGACAGAGAGACTCAGAGATTCTTTGCTCGACATCAGTTGCGGGAAGCAGAAACGCGGTGTGAAAGACACCGTACAGGGAGAGAATCGAGAATAATAGGGTAATCGGCTTGGCGACCTCGACGAACATGCCGCGACTCTCTGCGGTCACAGTGTACCGCTGTTAGCGCCGCGGGAAAAGAGTTGATTCAAGTTTCTATTTAAAACAGAGTGAGCTGAGAAGCGGCGAGGGAATCTGGCTTGACAAGGGCTGGGGCGGCTCTTTATTGTTCTAAGCGCTTAGTCACAATCGTTTTTAGCGGAGCGTCTTGTGTTCTCCGGCGCTGTGTGAAGGTGGAAGTCATGGCAGCTGAAACCGTTCTCGCCGCCACTCTGGTGGAACCCGGCAGGTATGAAGTGCGGGAATATCCCCTCCCGGAGCCTGCCCCGGGCTGCGTGCTGGTGAAAATGGAGATGTCGGGAATTTGCGGAACCGACAAACACACTTACCAGGGATTCACGACGCAATATGCCGGCGACGGAGCAGGGAAGCAGATTCGGTTCCCGATCATTCAAGGTCACGAGAACGTGGGGAAGGTGGCTGCGATTGGCGGGAACGGGCAATACTCCGACTTCGAGGGAGTGCCACTCAAAGTAGGCGACCGCGTCGTGGTTGGTGCGAATGTTGCGTGTGGCGAATGCTATTACTGCCGGCATGATTTTCCTTACTACTTCTGCGCGAACATGGCGGACTACGGAAACAATCTGAGTGCTGCTGATCCGCCCTATCTCTTTGGCGGATGGGCGCAGTACATGTACATCGTTCCGGGAAGTTTTCTCGTGCGAGTCCCCGACGATTTGCCGTCCGAGGTGGCCGTCCTGACGGAAATCATGGCGGTGACGGTCGGACTTGATCGGGCGAAGCAGATGTCGGTGTTTCCGAGCGAGGCCTTCCTTTTCGACGATACAGTCGTGGTGCTCGGAGTCGGGCCGCTGGGGATGTGCTTTCTGATGAAGGCGCGAATGTTAGGGGCGGGGAATATTATTGCCGTGGACCTTTCGGATTACCGTCTGGAATTTGCGAAGCGGCTGGGCGCGGACTACGTGATTAACGCGGCGAATACATCTCTGGCAGAGCGATTGGAGTTTGTACGGGGATTGACGCAAGGGCGCGGAGCGGATCTGGTGATCGAAACCGCCGGTATCCCACAGGCGTTTCGCGAGGGGCTCGAACTGATGAGGCTGGGTGGACTGCTAGTGGAAGCTGGCAACTTCTCAGACTTGGGAGAGATTTCGATTAGTCCGCATCGGCATGTTTGTGGCAAGAGCGCGCGAATTCTTGGAGTCGGTGGCGAAGAACCGGCGGCTTACGGGCCGAGTATGCGACAGATGGCACGATACATGACTACGTATCCGCTGCGGGAGTTTGTCTCGCACCGTTTTCCACTGCGTGACGTGGAGGTGGCCGTGCAGCAATCGGTGGCGGCGGATTCGATGAAGGTCGCGATCATGCCCTGGGATTGATTCTGACGTTATACGTGAGTTGAATTCAGATACAACTTTGGTGAGGGAGAGTGGCATGGGAAAACTGGCAATCACTGGCGGCGAACCGATCCGAAAAAAGCGCTTCGATGCATGGCCGATCTATACCGACAAAGAGCGGCAGGCGCTCGAAGATGTTTTAACCGGGCACAAGTGGGGTGGCCAGCCATTTCCAGGGAAGCATGGGGACGCGTTCGGCAAAGCGTTTGCAGCATTTCACACGGCAAAGTACGGTCAGGCGGTGAATACCGGGACAGTAGCGATTCAGGCGGCACTCAAGGCCATCGACATACGTCCGGGCGATGAAGTCATTGTGCCTGCGTACACATGGGAGGGGACAGTGGGACCGGTGTTGCTGGTGAACGCGGTGCCAGTTTTTGTCGACGTAGATCCCGATACGTATTGCCTCGATGCGAAACTAGTCGAACAGGCGATAACACCGAAGACGAAGGCATTTCTGCCGGTGCACCTGGGCATGCGGTTTGCAGATCTAGACATTCTCGTCCCGCTGGCTGCGAAACACGGCATTAGAATTGTCGAGGACTGCGCGCACGCGCATGGTGGTATGTGGCGGGGAAAGGGCGCGGGCTCGATTGGGGACCTCGGCGCTTTCAGTTTTCAATCTAGCAAGTTGATTACCTCGGGCGAAGGCGGAGCGGTTATCACCAACAACCTGGAATATTTCGAACGCGTCCAGTCCTATATCAACACTGGGCGACGAAGTGTCACCGATCAATATCATCACCGGATGATCGGATTCAACTACCGATTGGGGGAATTTCAGGCAGCGGTGCTGAATCCTCAGTTGGAGCGGCTTCCGGAGCAAGCGAAGGTCCGGCAGGAAAATATGGAGTACTTCGAGTCGCGGCTGCGAGATACGACTGGCATTGGACTGCTCAAACCGGAACCGAGAATCACGCGTCTGGCTCCGTACGGATATGTGCTGAAGTACTACGCCGAGCAGGTAAAGGATATTCCACGGGCTGCTTTCGTGGGGGCGCTGCAGTTGGAAGGGATTCCGTGCGACGGATTGTTCTATGAGCCGGTATATCGGAGTTCGCTATTTCCGCTGGACCCGACGGATTACCCCGCCTTGAGTTGGGGCCGGCCGACACCGCTCGATCTGCGCAATATGTACAAATGTCCGGCGGCGGAGCGTGCCGCCTATCACGAGGCTGTCTGGTTCTCGCACCATCTCTTTTTGGGGGCCAAGGAGAATGTCGATAGCATTGTGGATGCCATCCGCAAAGTTCTCGAGAATGTCGAAGAGTTGCGCGGGCTGGAGCATCGCGCAATCAAAGACCAAGGATTGAGCCGGGCCGACCGAGAGAGCTAGTTCGGGAAGGCGTTGCTTTAAATCGGACGTGACGAAGAGGAAGAGATTGATGGCAAGTGGGAAACCAGTCGGATACGCCGTGGTGGGGTTGGGTAGTATTTCTCAAGTTGCCGTGCTGCCTGCGTTCGCGCACAGCAAGAAGGCGAAGCTCGTCGCGACGGTCAGCGGTGACAAGAAAAAGGCGGAGAAGTTCGCTCAAGATTTCAAGGCCGGCGACGCTTACAGCTACGACGAGTTTTCGCAATGCCTCGAGAATCCTCTGGTCGAAGCTGTGTACATTGCGACGCCGCCGGGTGAGCACGAGAGATATGCTGTTGCGGCGGCAAAAGCAGGCAAGCATGTGCTCAGCGAAAAGCCGCTGGCGGCCACCGTCAAGCAAGCTCGCAACATGGTTGACGCCTGCCGCCGGAGCAAAGTGCTGCTCATGACGGCGTATCGAAAGTATTTCGAGCCGGGCAGCCTGATGCTCAAGAAGATGATCACGTCGGGCGAACTGGGCCGGATCGATATCATCCACACGCTGTTTACAGAACTGCGTACGTTCGGTGATAACTCCCCAGACTGGTTGTTCTCGAAGAAGTTGTGTGGCGGCGGTCCGCTGACGGATCTTGGTGTTTATTGCATCAATACGTCGCGTTGGTTGCTTGACGAAGACCCCATCGCAGCGGCTGGCATTAGTTGGTCGCGAGATCGTCGACGCTATAAAGAGGTGGAAGAGGGTATTGCGTTTCGACTCGACTTCAAGAGTGGCGTCGTTCTGCAAGGGAGTGCGGCTTACAGCGCGGCTTTTTCATCGTTTGTTCACCTACACGGAGAAAAAGGGTGGGCGGAACTAGCTCCCGCATTTGATTTCATGGAGGAACGTCGAATCAGCGGAAAAGTCGGCGGAAAATGGTTCGCCAAGACTTTTCATCTGATTGACGAATTTGCGCTGGAGCTCGACGAATTTGCTGAGTGCATCCGGGAGGGGCGAGAGCCGGAACCGAGCGGGAAACAAGGCTTACGCGACATGATTATTATTGAGGCGATCTATCGCGCGGTGAAGCAGCGCCGGTCGATCGCGATTCAGTATTAAAGCGTCCTGGAATCCGTCGCCACACCGTAAATCTCTACGCTCGAACCTCGTTGCGGGAATCTGAGGAATTTCGATTGGGCCGAAGCTGAAATCCGCAAGACTCGCGCACGTGGAGTTCAGGAGGGAGTTTCACGGTTCCGCCGCGAGCCGGCTCGCCTTTGATCCGCTGCAGCAAAAGTTCGGTGGCTTCAAATCCAATTTGATACTTCGGCAGTTCGACGGTTGTCAGGCGAGGCCGGAAGACGGCGAGCCACGGATAATCGTCGAAGCTGACAAGGCCGAAATCCTCGGGACAACGCATTCCCATTTCTTCTGCGGCTTTCAGCAGGCCAACGGTCATGAGGTAGTTTGCGACATAGATGCCGTCGGGACTTCGGGAGAGGAGAGCGTGGCCTCCGCGATAGCCTGATTCGATACGATAGTCGCCTTGGATGACCAGGTCGGGTTCGTGGGTGAGGCCATTGGCTTCGAGAGCGTCGCGAAAGCCTTTCCAGCGTTCGCGGCCGTTGCTGACGGTCATCGGGCCGCCCAGCAATCCAATTCGGCGGTGTCCTGCGCGGGCCAACTGACTGACGGCCTCATACGCGCCCTTGTAGTCATCGGTTACAACTGCGTCTTTGGTGAGGTCGGGATAGGTGCGCATGAGAAGGACGAAGGGAACCCGGGCGTCGTCGATAAGCTGGCGCAAGGAGGGCCGGAGAGGTTGCGGCGCCTTGGTCAGCAGAATTCCGTCTACGCGTTTGGCAAGAAGGACTTCGAGGCAGGCTTCTTCGCGCTCCAGTCGATCGTCGCTGTCGCAGAGCAGAATGTTGTATCCGTGTTTTTGCGCGGCGTCTTCCGCGCCGCGAACGACCAGTGGGAAAAAGGGGTTGGAAATGTCGGGAACGACAATTCCGATCGTATGGGTGCGGCGCTTCGCCAGACTACGGGCCAGCAGATTGGGGCGGTAGCTAAGTTTCTGGATCGCAGCATCTACGCGCTGTTTGAGAGCTTTGCCGACATGGCTCTTATCGTTGATGACGGCGGACACGGTGAAAACGGAGACGCGAGCTTCTTTGGCGACATCGTAGATACTCGGCGTTTTGTTGGTCTTACGCCTGCGAGTTTTTCGGTCCGGCGGCATATTCCTATTCGATCAAGTGAAAGATCACGGTCCGGTAGAACATACAAAAATCGCTTTGAACAGAGCGCGATTATATTACTCTGTCATCATATCGCGAGCAGGCAAACATCTCTCTCCGGGCAATGTTCAAGCAACGTGCGAGCGTCACGCCAGATCCGGATTGGGCAGCATGATGTCTCGAACCAAACTATCGAGATCATGGCAGGCAGTGATGAACTGACGAAGCGTACGACGCGTCGGGGCAAAGGTGTCGAATCCGTCAAGGGTGATGCCGTCCTCGGAATAAGCGCTGCGGAAGTCCGGAAATTTTCGGAGCAACTCAGCGACGATCTTTGAATCCACGGGATCGTCAATGCGCCGGCGAACCTGCACATCACTGGCGTTGAGGCGAACTTGCCATGCATAAGGCGGAGAAATTACAACGTCGCCGTCAATGAATTCGCTCCAATGCATGTGGTTGCGAAAGGCCGCCGACAACAGGCGCAAGCGGTAGCCTCGCTCGCGAAAAATCTGGTAAGCCTTCTTGAATACCGCGACGCCAGCCCATTCCAAGTAGCCGGGATCGAGCGTGATATTTTCTTTCTCTGCCACGAGCTTGAGCCAGTCATCGAGACGCCCAACCATGATGGTACAGACTGGCCCCATGGTTGAGGTATCTTTGCCTTCCTTTTCTCGTCGTTGCAGTCCGCGCTCGACCGCCTCGGCGACGGCGATGCACTGCGGGAGGGTGAAACTTACCGTGGCATTGATACTGATTCCGCGATAGGTGGCCTCTTCGATTGCAGGAACGCCGGCTCGAGTTACCGGAATCTTCACGATCATATTGGGCGCGAGGCCGTCGAATTCCTGCGCCTGCCGAACGATGGCCTGCGAATCTCGATAGAACCTGGGATCGGTTTGGATCGACAGACGACCGTTGCGTCCTTTTTGCGTATCGAATACCGGCTTGAGCAAGGCGGCTGCCTTTACCGAAATCTCGCGAACCAGTTGCCAGGCGATTTCTTCTTCCGTGGCGGCAGGTCGTTCTGTGACGAGTTCGCGGATGCGATTCTTCCAAATCGCCATTTCTTTTTTCAGCACAGCAAGCACGATCACCGGATTGCAGGTTGCGCCGACCGCTCCGTGTTCGATTGAATAAGCGAGCTCCTCGATCGATGCCGAGTCGTTCCACAGACAAGTGCTGGTCGTTTGCGTCATTTCATGGAAGGGACTCCTGTAGCTGGAGGAAACAGTCGTTTGCGTCATGCATTCCTCCGCTTGCCCGCTAAGCTGTGTTCGGCGGCCGGTTCTACGCTGCATGATTTGGACTGAAGATACGATGTTTCGGCGGCCACCGCGATCTTGAGGGCACGCATTCCGTCTTCTCCGGTGACTCGCGGAGCGCGGTCATTGAGCATGCTGTGCACGAAGTCCTGGACTTCGGCAACGTAGGCGCCGGCGAATGTCGTCAGAAAATCATCCGCGAACTTGTGTGTGCCGCCTTCGCTGCTCAGGAATGTCGCGGAATGTTGCAGGGCACTGCCGATTAGGATCGATCCTTTTGACCCGATAACCTCGGTTCGCACGTCGTAGCCGTACAATGCCTGGACGTAGGATTCGACGTTGCCAATTGCGCCGCGGGCATACTTCAGGTTCACGACTCCTGCCACCACGTCGTCGAAGTCGGCTACCTCCGGACGAATTGCTACCGTCGTATACGACTGCACTTCGGTTACTTCGTCGCGCATAAGCCAGCGCGCCAAGTCGAAATCGTGGATCGAGCTGTTGTAAAAGAGCATTCCGTTCAAGCGGGAGGCATACGACGACATCGGCGGAACGTCTTTGTCGCGTCCGATCGATTTGAAGATCACCGGTTCGCCGATTTCGCCTGCTTCGATGCGCTTCATGGCCGCAAGATAGCTGGGATCGTATCGGCGCATGAATCCAATCTGCAGATGGACGCCTGCCTTGTCGACGGCATCGAGAGCAGACTGGGCGTCCGCCAGGTTGAGGGCGAGCGGTTTTTCACAGAGGATATTCTTGCCGGCGGCTGCGGCGGCTCGAATCGATTGTGCGTGGAACTTATCGGGAGTCGCAATGACTACACTGTTGATCTCTTTCGACTCGAGCATCTCGTCGAAACTTCCGAAACCATGCTCGATCTCAAGTTCGGCGGCGACTTTGCGCGCTTGGTCAGCGGCGACGTCCGCGACTGCGATCAGACGAGCCTCGGGCACCAGACGGCGGATGTTCTCTGCGTGCCTCTTACCCATCATTCCAACACCAAGTACGCCTACTCCCAATTTGGCCATGCCGGTTATCTCTCCCCCTGAAATTCTTAGCGCTTTGACAGAATGCTCAAGCCGTTGCTCCGAGCTTTTACTACCGGTGGCGACTGGCTTCTTGTCATCAGTGCCTCGCGATGACTGGTCGCTGCCGTCCTGCTGAGCCAAACTCAATGTTCCGACGGCCAGAAGTATCTTTCTTTCTTCTTGCCGTCCAGATATTTGATACGGGCTTGTTTCACGAGATCGGACTCGGACACTTCCGCGATGGGAACGTCCCACCACGATTCATAACCGCCTACGCTGTCGAAGTAATCGGTTTCGACCACGACCACCGCGGTGCGCGGCTGTTTCTGTACGTCCGTTAGGGCCGCGGAGAACTGCTCGCGGGTTTGGGCCCGTACGGCATACGCACCCAGGCTCGTGGCGTTGGCTACGAAATCGACCGGAGGCGCGGCGTTTGGATGCTGCTGATCTCGATATTGGTATTTCGTCCCGAATCCTTCGCTGCCGCAGGCGCGGCTGAGGCCGCCGATACTGGAAAAACCCTGGTTGTCAAAAATGACGATGTTCAGTTTTATATTCTCCTGCAGAGACGTAACGATCTCCTGGGCCATCATGAGATAGGAGCCGTCGCCCACCAGAACATAGACGTCGCGAGTCGGACCGGCCATCTTGACTCCAAGGCCGCCGGCGATTTCGTAGCCCATGCAGGAGTAACCGTACTCCATGTGGTAATTCTTGGGATCGCGGGTGCGCCAAAGTTTGTGCAGATCGCCGGGAAGGCTGCCCGCGGCATTGACGATGACATCGCGGCTGCCCAAGGCAGTGTTCAAGAGGCCGATTACTTCTCCTTGGCTGAGCGGCGGGCCATGGCGGCGGGCGTAGATTCTATCGACTTCGTGCTCCCACTCGGCGCGGAGGCTGCTGATCTCGCTTGTGTAATCTTGCGACACGCGATACGACGACAGAGCGCTGCTCAGTTCCTCGAGAGTGACGCGAGCGTCGGCCGTGATCGGGAGCGCAGCTTGCTTATAGGCATCGAATTCGGCGACGTTAATATTGATCATCCGCTCGTCCGGATTTTGAAATGCGGTCTTGGAAGCTGTGGTGAAATCGCTGTGCCGCGTGCCAATCGCGATGACCAGGTCGGCATGGGCTGCCAAACGATTTGCGGCCAGAGTTCCGGTCACTCCGATGGCACCAGCCGATTGCGGGTGATCGAAGTTAAGGCATCCTTTCCCGGCATGCGTTTCGCCCACGGGAATTCCGGTGCGGGCCGCAAATTGGGAGAGAGCTTCGGTGGCCTCGGAGTAGATGACGCCGCCGCCCGCAATGATGAGCGGTCGTTGAGAGGTCCGAATCCAATCCGCGGCTTTTGCAAGGAGGGTGATATCGGCTCTAGTGCGGGGGATGATCCAGGTGCGCTCCTCGAAGAACTCTTCGGGAAAGTCGTAGGCTTCGGCTTGCACATCTTGGGGCAACGCCAGGGTGACAGCGCCGGTCTCTGCGGGCGAGGTCAGCACACGCATCGCCTCGGGCAGAGCTGTCAGAATCTGTTCGGGACGTTGGATACGATCCCAGTAGCGCGAAACTGGACGGAAGCAATCGTTGACTGACACGTCTTGCGTCGCAGGTGATTCGAGTTGTTGAAGGACGGGGGCGACGTTGCGGCGGGCAAAAATGTCTCCTGGAAGCAGCAGGACGGGGATGCGATTGATGGTCGCGGCGGCGGCGCCGGTCAGCATGTTGGTTGCCCCCGGACCGATCGACGAGGTGCAAACGAGTGTTCGAAGGCGATTGCTCATTTTCGCGAAGGCAGCGGCGGTGTGCACCATCGCCTGCTCATTGCGGCAGAGATGATAAGGGAAATCTGGATTCTGTTGCAGTGCTTGCCCAATGCCGGCGACGTTTCCGTGGCCGAAAATACCGAAGCAGCCGGCGAAGAAAGCGTGCCGCTCGCCGTCACGCGAGACGAACTGGTTTTTGAGAAATTGAATGATGGCTTGCGCAGTCGTTAACTTTCGCGTCATGTGTCTGTCCCAACTAGCGGGTCCGATGCCAGAGCAGGATACTGCAACTCGGGGTACCGCACCAGTATATTATGTGTGAATGAACAAACCGCTTAGGACAAGACGAATTGTGTCCGGCGTCCAAACGGTCAGTTCCGCGATATATATGGTAGATACTGATCTTTATCGATCCTACGTCGAGCGCGACCGTACGGCCTGGACCTCCGGCAATCCAAACATGGTCCGTCCGAATATAAGGGGTTATTCGCGATATGCGTGAGATTCGTGAACCGCTTTCAAACCGTTGAAGTGCGATTCCTGCAACAGTGTCCGATGCGGTTGGGCTTTACCTTCGCGTCCGCAAAGCGACTGGCCGGCTCATGTATAGTCGTACCTTGCGATGACCAGGAAATCCAAGAGAGCAACTGGAGCTGGAGGGTCGAAGGCGCCCAGTATTTACGATGTGGCTCGTGAGGCCAAGGTCTCGGTATTCACGGTTTCGGCGGTCATCAACCAGACTGGACGCGTCAGCGCCACGCTGAGCCGGCGAGTCGAGGCGGCGGTTCGTAAACTAAACTATCGCCCAAATCTCCTGGCGCGGAGTCTGGCCAAGCAGCAGACCCACACCTTGGGAATGGTTGTGACCGACATTGCGAACCCTTTTTTCCCCGCGATTGTGAGAGCCGCGGAAGATGCCGCGCAGAAGGCTGGTTACAGCATGTTGCTCTGTAACAGCGATGACAAGACCGACAAAGAGGCAGTGTATCTCGATCTCCTTATTTCCAAGCGCGTCGACGGAATTATTCTGAGTAAGACCCCGTCAGCGTTTAGCGCTTCGCAGCGCAAGATGATTGAAGAGGCGAACGTTCCGATCGTGTTGCTGATGCGAACTTGTCCGGAGCTCAAAACCGACATTGTGCAGACGAATGACAAACAAGGCGCGATGGACGCGGTGGAACATTTTGCGAGGATCGGTCATAAAAAAATTGCCCTGGTCGGTGGTCCAATGACTGTGAGCAACGCACGCGCGCGCCGCCAGGGTTTTATCAAAGCGCTGGAGTCGCGGGGACTGGCCTATGATCCCGATTTGAGCTTTGAAGGGGACTATCGAATCGAATCCGGCCATCGGGCTGGCCATGCGTTGCTCCCGAAGCGCCCGGATGCCATTCTCGTGACGAACTATTTAATGACAATTGGTTTGATGAGCGCCGCCGAAGAGATCGGACTGCGCTGTCCTGAGGATTTCGCCCTGATCAGCTTCGACGACTATCCATGGTCCGGCTGTTTTCGCCCACGCCTGACGACGATCGAATTGCCGAAGTTTGAATTGGGGAGCACGGCGGTGCAGCTTCTTCTCGAGCGCATTAAGGAGAAACGCACCAAGCCAGTGACGGTGAATCTTCTGCCGCAACTCCGAGTGAGGGAATCGTGCGGGTTCATGCTGCAGTCGAGAAAAGAAAAGGAAGCGGAAGCGCTCGCCAGTCGTTAGCGCTCTTCATGTTACTGCGGGAACTCTCGGAGCGGTACCAGTCGTCCCGCGGTTGCGTCTCAACTCAGATTCATTTTTCGATCAACTGCCGGATTCACTGAAGTCGATCACGACGGGCTGACCCAAAGCCTTGGTCTTCAAGACTACGTAGACCAGGCCGACTACCAGCCAAATCAAGCCGGCAACGAGTGTGGATTGCTGCAGGCCGAGGAAAATAATCAGGCAAAAAACGAATCCAAGGCTAGGCACAATGATGTCGAGCACGATGCGCCGTTTCCCGGCGATCGCGGGAGAAAAGCCGAAATGCTTCACGGCGGCGAGGTTCACGGCCATGAAGGCCATCAGCGCTCCGAAGTTGAGAATCTCAATCGAACGCTCCCATCCGATGGTTAACGTTCCAAGATAAGCGAGAGTTCCGGCGATGAGAACGTTATAAGAAGGATTGCCACGCTCCGCGTTCAGATGGCCGAATATCTTGCGCGGTAAGACATTGTCGCGACCCATGCTGTAGAGCAAGCGCACGGCACCGAGTAGCCCGGCGAGACCGCATGCGAGACTGGAAATGAGCAGGACAGCGGCGAATCCGATGAACAATTTATAACCGCCGACGACATTGGCGACATCCATGAAGGCCGTTTCCGGATTGACGAGCGTGCGATAGTCGGGCCAGACCCGAACCGCCAAGTACACCTGGAAGGCGGCAAAGAGACCCGTAAAAACGCAGACGAGGACTGAAGCGAGCAAGACATTTCGCTGGGGATTCTCAACCTCTTCGGCGAGAATGCTGACGCCGTCGAATCCAATATAAACAGTGGCCGCGAGAGCTGTGCCTGCCGCGATCGCGCGTACGCTGAAAGTTCTTGGGTCGTAAACCGGTTGCGTTGAAATTAGACCGACGACGTGATGATGGCCGACGATGTACCAAATTGCTTCGCCGATGAAGACGATCATGACGATCGACATCATGGCGAGCAAGATTTCGTTCGCTCGAGCGGTGGTCCGAATTCCAAACCAGCACAGCAGAGTCATGAAGCCGACGGCCACCGCTGAGAGCAAAGCGAACGGTACATGCGGAAGCAATCTCTGGATGGTGAGGGCGGCGTAGAGGCTATTCTGCAATGGCTGAAACAGGTATTCCAGAAACATTGCCCAACCGATAACGAATCCGAACACTGGATTAAAAGCGCGGCTGGCATAGGTGTAGACCGAACCGGCGGAGGGATACACTGTGGCCATTCGTCCAAAACTGACCGCAGTCGCGGTCATGGCGACCATCGCTGCCAGGAGGGTGATGACTGCATGTCCGTGGGAAAGAACCTGGGCCTCTCCAAACATGGGGACGACTGCAATGGGAGAAGTTAAGATAACGCCGTAGTAAACGAGATCCCATACACTGAGAACTCGTTTGAGTTTCGGGGGCTTCGATACTGGCCCAGACGGTATCGCTTCCACTTTAGGTCTCCCACCTATTTTGAATAGGATGCTAACCGGCGTATCTCTCGAGTTCTGCGGTCTAGTAGTCCGGCCGCAATGGCACGAGATTAGAACTCATAATGCTCGTCGAGGAGCGCTTGCAGCGATCAAACGAGCGGGAGGCGCGGATCGGTTTCCTTCCACGTGGATCGTAACCAAACGTGTTGCGGATCTTCCGTTACCGCCATGACTCGAGATGATCCGGCTAAAAAATTCAGGTAGTAGATATCGTATCCCGGTCCCGCAACGACTGGATGGTAGCCACTTCGAACCAGAACCGCATCTCCATCTTGAGTTTTCACGGTTTGCTCGAATGAATTCGCGCCGGAGTAAAGATGTTGAAAGGCGAACGCGGTCGGTTTCGTCATGCGGTAGTAATAGATCTCGTCTAAGTCGACTTCCGCTGGTGGATTGTGCACGTCATGTTTGTGGGGCGGGTAACTGGACCAATTTCCGCCTGGTGTGTAAACCTCGACGACCATTAATTTGTCGGCGGGGAATGCGGGAGTCATAATGTCTACGATCTGCCGAGAGGCGTTACCGCCCCCTCGCAGGCTACTCACCACATCGTTCGGAGTAATCAGTTTGGGCTGCAAAAGTGCCGTCGAGGGCACTCGGCATTCGGCAATTTCGCAAAGCGTTTCGGCGGTGAAGACAACTTGATTGCCCGTTGGCAAATACAAGGTGTGTGGATAGCCGTCGAAGACGTGCCTTCGTTGTCCCATGGCGACGGCGCCGCCACCCCAGTCGGCCTGACACGTTCCCCCGAGTAGGACAAAGACAGCTTCTTCGCCAGCCGTTGCCGCGCGGTAAGTATCCCCTGGAGCCAGTCGACGGACGAAAAAGCTCATCCACTGCCAGTTCGCGCGTTCTCGAGGCAGGCGAATGAGCTCACCCGACTGTTCTGAGGGCAGTTTTTCAGAGTGAATGAGGGAACCGTTTTCGCTCATGAGTTCTCCAACACTACTGTTTCGCCGGCAAGCGAACCACTGGTACACAGTTCGGGTCACTGCTGCTAACCGCTTTGACAATATGTCAAATGCGGCTTCTGTTGTCAATCTCGACTGTGATCTCGACTCTCTGTCGGGGGAAGTTCTAGAAGCGGTTTGCGCTCGTGCCCTCCATTAACGAGCAATCGGATTAATGGAGGGATGTAGAATAATCGCGCGTGGCATCGGTTCAGGCTTTGAGGTTCTGCTTTCCTGCTAGACAAGGAGTGGTACGGGAGGAGGTGCAGAAGGGTTTTCAGCAGCACCGTCTTCCCCGCACCGTTGGGGCCGATGATAGCCAGCATCTCCCCCGCATGGAGCTCAAAACTCAGACCCGATAGAATGCTCCGCCCATCCAAGTTTACTGTTAACCCTTGTACCGAAAGAATTGTCTTCGCCAGCCCCTGCATCTCAGTCACTCACCATTTCGCCAATCATTGGACTTATGCTGTGATCGTGATCGCAGCCAGATACCGTTCGCAGCATGAGCGCGGTGAAGGCCACGACACGCCTTACGAATGCGTGCGTCAATCACAGTACTCCTAGTTGCAACCGCCAAGATTCCCTCTCAGAATTACCTTGGTGGCGGGAGGCTACGTCTCAGCTTTGAGTGAAGATTGAAAATCCCCTGAAGCGTGCTACAAAGGCAAATCCTTGATTCAGTTGTTCATTCAGCTCGTACTTTCAGCGTTCTACAAGAATTCTCGCCGCAGTTTGGTGAACGCCATCGACGAAATAGGCTGGAATGTGTGCCTACGTCCTTCGCGGGCAACCCGAAGATGCGTCCCTCACAGGGCGGGGCAAGGCAGCCCAGACTTTCATTTTAGGCAGCAGCCCGCCGAATTGGGCCCGCTTGTGCGACCTCGGCGCATGTAGCCGCGCATTGACGGCACGCTTGAGCACACTTCCTCATCGTTTCACCTTCGGATTTCCCGCACTCTGCCGCACAGGCTGAGCATAGCTCGGAACAGATACTGCACACCCGGTGAGCGTATCCAGAGCTGCCCGTAAGCAGGATTACGCAGGTTCGGCACACTTCAAGGCATTCGTTACAAAGCCGGATACAGTCCCTCATCATGGTCGGATCCTGGTCCAGGGACTCAGCGCGGCATTGAGCGCACCAGCGTGAGCACTGCAAACACTCCTCTATACATCGCTCAACTGTTTGATTTGAAATCGTCATCTGATCCTCCATTCTTTATCGAACTATTGTGTATTCTTGGCGTGTCGACCACTCATTTCGCTTCGGCACGATCTCAGGCTGCTTGCACCGAAAAGAAACGCGAGCAATTCGACATTGATTTGCTCGTTCAGCTTCATGTTCATCTCCCTTGTGCGATGAAACCAGGGACTCCTGTTCTCACCACTTCATTGAGTCTCTGCCTGGTCTGAATGCGATTGATTTCGTTCAACGCATCCTCCGGAAGGGCAGAAATGTCAAAATTCTCTCTCGCGCGAGCCGCGGTTTTGGGTGTGGTAAGCAAAGCCGTGCCGCGCTGAACCGCCCATGCCAGCAGCACCTGTGCTGGCGTCTTTCCAACTCGTGCGGCGATTGCCGAAATGACAGGATCTTCGAGCAGCCCCGGCCTGATTCCGTGACCCAATGGCGCGAAAGCCAAAAACACAACGCCCTTTTCTTTGCAGAATTCCAGAAGCTCCGTTTCCGGCAGATAGGGATGTGATTCGACCTGAACCACGGCTGGCTTAATTCTTGCAGACTCGTAGATGGGCATCAATTGATTCAAGCTGATGTCCGACAGTCCGATGGCCCGGCACCGGCCGTGGTCCACGAGACTTTCCATTGCTCTCCAGGTGTCGAGCAAAGTCACTCCGTTGTCATAGAGGACATTGCCGTTTTGATCGCGTGGGTCCTGCTCATCGCCCGGTTGAAATGCATAGGGAGTGTGAACGAGGTAGAGATCCAGGTACCTGATACTGAGTCTGTGGAGACTCGCCTCGAAAGCCGGTTCGACACGTTCTGGCCGATGGTTGGAGTTCCACAACTTCGTGGTAACAAAAATGTTCTCTCTCGCGATCCCATTAGCGGCAAGTCCGGCCTGCAACGCCTCCCCTACCTCTCGCTCGTTCCGGTATCGTTCCGCGCAATCGAAGTGTCGAAATCCCGCGTCCAGTGCGTCTCTTGTCGCGGTTCTCGTCAGGGCAGCGTCGGGAATGAGGGTGCCGAAGCCGAGGGCGGGCATGTGGCCGGCTCCGTTGTTGAGCGGCATTCTCGTCAGCCGAAGATCTCGACTTTCAACCATTGGGTTATAACCTTCTTCCGGAAAACCTTCGACTAAACCCGTGCCACTCAAAGCGGCTTCATCCCGCTCGCCGCGCCGGGAAGCCCTGGCGTGAAGAACCGACGAATCCTTGGACGAGTGCGGCGATTTCGTCGGCGGCGGTGTCCAAGGCGAAGTGGCCGCCATCGACGATGTGGACTTCGGCTTTGGGGACATCGCGGCGATAGGCTTCTGGCTCGGAGGGGTCGAACGAAGACTCATACTTACCCCAGATCACCAGCAGGCGCGGCTGCTTCTCGCGCATCCATGCTTGCCATTTCGGGTAGGAATCGACGTTGGTGCGGTAGTCGTAGAAGAGGTCGCTTTGAATGTCAGCCTGGCCGGGCTGATTTAGAAAATAAAATTCATCGACCCAGAGATCGGGGTCGTGGCGTTCCACGTCGGGATCATTCCCCGCGTGGCGGGCCTTCGTGGCTGCAAGCGACAGGAGATTCGTGCGCAGCGCGCTTTCGTTGGGAGCGCGATCGGCCCAGAAGGCGCGCCGCGTTTTCCAGTTCTCGCCGAGACCGGTGTTGTGTGCTACCGCGTCCTGGACGATGAGAGCTTCGACTCGGTCCGGGTGAGCCAAGATCATGCGAAAGCCGACGGGGCCACCGTAATCCTGCATGTAGAGGGTGAAGTGGGAGAGACCGAGCGCTTCGGTGAAGTGATTCATGATTTCCGCGATGTGATCGAAGGTGTACGCGAATTTTGTCGAGTCCGGCCAGTCGCTGTGACCGAAGCCCGGGTAGTCGGGAGCGACAAGGTGATAGCGATCGGAAAGACGGGTGAAGAGAGGGTCGAACATTCGCGAAGAAGACGGCAAACCGTGCAGCAGGAGAATCGTCGGGGCGTCTTTCGGACCAGCCTCCCGGTAGAAAATGGACAGCTCATCGATCTGTGCGGTGCGATAAAAAATAAAATTCTCCATGGTTTGTTCCTTTCGTGGCTTCTCGACTTGAGGTTCCTGGACTTGGGAAAGCAGTTGCAAGGATGCGAGCATGACAGAAATCGTCAGCATCATGCGGCGAGAATGCAAGGACTGAATGCAGTGGCGGGGATGCGGAAACTCTCAGCCCGGCTCCGTACATACTTATGCGGCCACCCCCTCCGCGGATCGAATCTTATGCGGCGAACCGACGTAGGGAAAGGAGGTGAGCAGGTCTGTGTGTGGCCCTACGTTATCTCGCGTCACCTTCCCATTTGTGAGGAGAGGAAGGAAGAAATCCACGACGTCGTCGGTGAGTGCCCGGCCATTGTCCGGGTAGGACGCCGGCTGCGTGGGATCATAGTGGAGCACGTCCGGCAGCAGGATTCCGGCGACCCGCGTTGCTTCCGTCTGCGTGTAACTACCGGTGTGCTCCAGCGCGTGCGCGAATACCGGGATGAAACGGGCATCGTCCGCTGGCTCCGCAGAGAGATAGGCGGCGTTCTGCTCGCCAGCAAGGAAGGGAGTCTGATTTGGCCGCGCACCGCGGTCCGCCTGCATCCATTTCCCGCTTGCGCCGTCCAGCGTACGCGCCCATAGGCCAATCTTTTTAGAGCCGAGGGCCGAGTTGGGTACTTCCAGCACGATGCTGCACACGTCCTTGTCGGTGAAGTAATCGACGCCGGTGAACTGCAGATTGTTTACCGCGCCCAGCGTGTCGAAGAAAAAGGGATCGCTGCGCCAGCCCGCGAAGAACCGGTAGTCTCCGGTCGAGGTTACATGTGCGTCGCGTGCGGTCGAGACCGGTGCTCCTTCTATGATCGTCTGCCCGCCGTCCCCAGTGCCGGCGGCCTGCGTGCCTTGAACGCGGCGCAATGTTCCGGTCTGGCCTCCGTTCTTGTCTGAGGTGAACCGCATTCGGTATGCGATATCGGCGACGGCATCACCGTCAGTGTCAATCTTCAGTTCGTATAAGGCTTCAGTCAAGAAGGGTTCATCCGTCGTGGGCCCGGCTGGGCTTAAACCCGCGGACGGATGCACGTTCATAATCAGGATCGATTTGCCAACATCCCCCGGCTTGGGGAATGCATACAGGTCAGTAAGATCGAGGCGGGCATCCCCGTGAGGGAAGCCGAAGTCGGGACCGGAGTAATGGTGTGACATATTGCCTTCTCCTTTGTTCTCCGCATACTCAGTACTTCGAAAATCGCTTCAATCTCCACTAGCGTGCCGGAGCCGAAGGCTGGCCACGCATCCGCTGCGATGAGGCATCACACCAGAAACGCGGATGCGAAACAATTGGACGATAGTATCGGCGACACCTTCGTATCGGTCGATGCGGCATCTCGCGCTGGAGTCCCCCCAGTTGCCAATCGGACCGAGGCTGCTAGGTGACCGCTCGCCAATCTCGCCTGGTGGCTCTCTGCGGGCTGTCCATTTGTTCTGACTCGTCGAGCCAGTCCTCTGCCGAAAGCCTTGCCTGCTCTGGACCGAACAATTCAGTCACCGCCAGCATGAACGCCGATAACTCGCGCTCCGCCATGTTGACCTGATCTTCGCAAGTCGAATTGCCAAATGATTCTTCCTTGTCCATGGGACATCTCCGTATTTAAGGTGCGTAATGGGTAAAGACGAAGTCACGAGCTTTAACAGGCTCGTGGCAGGGAAAGCAGGTTTTGAGCAGCGCCGCGTCGGCCGGTTTGCCGTCTTTGAATTGAGCAAACCCCCAGCCACCGGTTGCGGCATATTTTTTCGAGTCCTTGACCATGAACTGAACGTTCGTCGCGGCTCCGGGCACGAACGATTGGGCACGGCCAAAGACTTTGTTGTTTTCCTCGGACGGAACGTAACTCCAGGCCAGGCGTGCAATGATTGTGCCGTCCGGGAACGGAAGCTTACCCTCCCGGTACGCCTTGATCGCCAGATCGTTGCCAAGAAGGGCGCGAAGATCGTTGAGGTTGCCTTCTTCGTGGGCCACAGAGATCAGCTTCCAGTCGCGGTATCCGGGAGGGATCTTGATTCCGAATATCGGATTAGCATCTTCATCCGAGCGCCCAGACGCGTGCGCCATCTAGACGACCACACCGGTCATCGCTACAACTGCAACCAACAAGTAAGCTATGGCGACCCCGGATCACCTGGTTCACCTAACCGACACCGAGGACGACCCATGCCGGGGAGCGATCGAAATAGGAACCTAAGCGGCTACCCGACACGCGCAAGCGTGAGGGTGTACCAACCGCGACAGTCTTTCCATGCCCCTCTGATCTCAAAACCGACATCTCTGAGAAGCGTTCGAATGCTCCTATCTGTAAACTTGTAACTATTCTCGGTGTGAATGGTTTCGCCTTGTGTGAAGTGAAGATCAAGGTCCGCGTGCTCGATACTTATGCCCTGCTCTTGCAAGCTCTCGAGGTGCATCTCGATCCGAGACTCAACGGAATTCCAAAGCGCGCGATGACGGAAGCATGCGGGGTCAAAGTCGGCTCCTAGTTCTCTATTGAGGCGATCCAGGATGTTTAGGTTGAAAGCTGCAGTGATTCCTTCGCGGTCGTCATATGCAGCCAGAAGAGTGGGTTCGTCTTTCACCATGTCTGTACCGAGCAACAGCGCGTCTCCGATTCGCAGCTGAGTACCGAGATTTCGCAGGATGAGTCGCGCTTCCTCAGGTGAAAAATTACCGATACTCGTGCCGATGTAGAGTGCGAGTGTGGTGCCGTCAAAGGGTTCGAGTTGGAGCGGGTGAGTTACATAATTCCGGACGATGGGCCGGATGCGCACTTCCGGCAACGCGCATGCAACGTTTTGGCACGCCAACTCAAGAGCGCCGGGGCAGACATCAACTGGCACATAGGCGACATCGTCCGAAATGCGCGAAGCAGCTTCGAGCAGAATGCAGGTCTTCGAGGCCGTGCCGGCGCCCAACTCAACAAGACGCAATGGCGACGATCTGTCGCCGTGAGCTGCGGCAATGATCGCATCTGCGTATCCCGCCAGGATGGCCCTTTCTGTGCGGGTGGGGTAGTACTCGGGAAGCGCCGTAATGCGCTCGAAGAGGCGCGAGCCCTCCGCATCGTAGAACATCCAGGGTGAGAGCGAGCGTGGCCGCGTGATCAAGCCGCGCCGCACTTCGCGAGTCAGAGCTTCGCGAGTGAGTGCTTCGCGCTCATCCGCCGTTGCAAAATGTCCGATGTCAACTGTCTGAACGTAGGTTGCCATTTTAACGAATCCTTTCAGCGTGCTAAGCGAATCCCGGAGAACTGCCATCTGGTTGCCGGTGGAAAGAAATTTCGATAGGTCGCCCGAATGTGACTCGCAGGAGTGACGCACGATCCCCCGCGGAGAATCATTTGGCCGGACATGAACTTGCCGTTGTATTCGCCGAGCGCACCAGGCAGGGGCTTGTATCCCGGATAACCGGTATAGGCGCTCGCCGTCCATTCCCAGCAATCGCCAAACAGTTGCTCAACCCCTGCACCTCGGGCTGCAGCAGGATGGAGTCTCCCAGTCTCGAGCAGGTTTCCCTCGACCGTTGTCTGACTCGCAACGTATTCCCACTCCGCCTCAGTCGGAAGCCGGCAACCCCTCCAACGTGCAAACGCATCGGCCTCGAAGCAACTGATGTGGCACACGGGCGTATCAACCAGGGCCGAAAGCCCGTGCCAACCCGCTAGTGTGAACACGCGCCATCCGGTCTTATCGCCAGCATCACGCCGCCAGTACAGAGGCGCCTGCCATGAAGCGCGTTTCACGTTATCCCAGCCTTCGGAAAGCCAGAGCTCAGGGCGTGTGTATGCGCCATCCGAAATGAATTCCAGGTATTCGCTGCAGGTGACTTCGTGGGTTGCGATCTGAAATGGTTCTAGGAAGGCGTTGTGGCGGGGAGTCTCGTTATCGAAACAAAAATCGAGAGGATCTTCTGCTCGAAGTGAATAACCAATCTCCACCAATCCACCGTCAAAGCTGTGCCAGGTTAGTTTGGAAACTGGAGAGTCCACTTCTTCTGAGAGGGCGCACGCCATATAAGAGGGGAACAGTGGGTTGGAAAAGAAGGCGTGCTTAATGTCCGTTAGGGCCAGTTCCTGGTGTTGCTGCTCGTGATTCAGACCCAACACGATACGTCGGGTCGCTTCCTCACCGGCACCGCTCGCAAGAAATCGGTCCATCTCCTCGTCAATATGTTTGCGGAACGCAACAACGTCATCGAGCGACGGCCGTGAGAAGACCGAGCGCAGGCTCTTCTCCGGAATCTCCTGGCCGAGCGAGTTGTAATAGCTGTTGAAAAGCCAGTGAAACTCTTCCCGCAGGGGTTTGTAGTCCTTAAGCAAGGAACGCTGCACGAACGTCTCGAAAAACCATGTGGTGTGAGCCTGGTGCCATTTCATGGGGCTAGCTTCCGGACACGATTGCACCATCTGATCTTCAGCCGACATACCCGCGGCCAGACTGCTTGTCGCCGACCGCACGGCCCGGTATTTGGACCGGATGGCGCTATCCCGCAGGTCGCTTCCGACTCCGCGGCCATCAGCTTGTATCGCTTCTAGTTGGCCTGGCGCTGCGGTAACAACGGTTTGAGCCATAGCGTGCTCCTGAGAATTTTTCATTCTGCGCATACCGATCTGATTCGTCCGCGCTCAATGCATAAAAACAGAGGCGTCAAAATGAGGCAATTGGACGATGGTATTGGGGATACGTTGGTATTAGCTCTTAAAGCCCTGGGCGACGGGCGCTCGCGGTGCTACGTAACGTCGACTCGACCTCGGCACCGCCGACGCTGCCATCGTTACAGACCCTCACGGTCCCAGATCGACGTCCTATCGCGATATGGAAACAGACTCGGGCGCACTTCATTCCGCGAGGCCCAATACAAAGGTGTCGCCGATACCATCGTCCAATTGATTCGCCGCAGCACCTCGGGTGTAATCGCCCAATCGCAGTCGGCTAGAGAAGGACGGTAGAGACATGCCGGAAGCAACTTGGAAGCCTCACGAGAAACATGGACGGCTGACGACGCAGAGCGACTTGCCCGACAGCGTGTACGCATTTCCGAAGCAGCGTAAAGAACCGCTGACCGACGCACAGCATGTCCGTAATGCGGTCGCGCGGTTTGATCAAGTAATCGACGTTTCGGATGCCGATCGCGCGTTGGCCTTCGCCAACATCGAGAAAGCTGCAAGCTACTACGACGTCAACCTCGCGGAAACGTCGTGGCGCGAACTGGGCATTCACCCTCAAAAGAAAGCAGTGACTCGTTGAACGCATCGTGAGGTGAGGCTCAACTTGTTTGTGGGAACCTCGCCTCGCGCCAGTTCGCATGGAAGGATGATTGTGAGAGTTATGGCGAGAGGTAAATCCATTCGATCCGGTTGGCGATGTGATAGTTGCGCCCAACTTGTGCCAGATCTACAGGCAGGATGGGTGGAGTGGCTTGCGGCAGAGGACACCAGGGGAAAACCAAAAGTAAGCGGTTTACGGTTAGTGCACCGTCGCAACACCGCCGCAGGATCGCCAGAGCCATGCGGATGTCGGTACAATCCGCGAGACGAATTCAGAAAAAACCGAGGCATTGTCGAGGGATTAGCTCTTGACCGGTTCGCGGGTCCCGACGGTCTTATGTTACTGCTTTCGATGATTGCTGAACGTGAACTTCCGGTGCAAGAACTGATCGAACTCGCCAAGCGAGTGCAGATTCCGGGTTACGAAGCAGTGTACGAAATGGTTCACGATGCCGTCAGCGAAGGAGTGATCACGCCTTCTATCTCGACAGGTTTTTACCTGCAGTGCGAGATCTGGGAGGTGCTGGAGTGGGCAAATACCGAACCTCAGCGAAGACGCGCCGACTGGACCCAGCTCTCTCGGGGGCGTATGTGGGCGGAAACTCAAAATAGAAAGGCCATTAAGAAATCCGATTGCGGAGACTAGCATGGCAGTCACCACGGAAATCGCGCCGAATATCTATCGCATCTCGATCTTTGCGCAATCGGGCAATTTGCAGTTCAACCATTTTCTGGTGAAAGACGATGAACCGCTGCTGTTCCACACCGGGCTGCGCGGAATGCACTTGGAAATTCGCGAGGCCGTCTCCAAGCTCATCAACCTTTCCGAGTTGCGCCACATCAGCTTCAGCCATTTTGAGTCAGACGAGTGCGGGTCGCTCAATGAATGGCTCGAGGCAGCGCCCAAGGCCGATGTGATCTGCAGCCAGGTTGGCGCCCTCGTGTGCGTGAACGACTTCATTGGCCGGGAGTCACTCGCCCTCACTGACGGCGGAACCTTCGTGACGGGGAAGTACCGCTTTCGCTATTGCCGGACTCCCCATCTGCCTCACGGCTGGGACGCTGGCGTCCTCTTCGAAGAAACGCAGAGGACACTGCTCTGTTCGGACCTGTTGGATCAGAACGGCGACGTCGAACCGTTCAGCTCTGCCGATGTCGTGGGCCGCTCGCATCAGGCGATGAAGGAATATCAGGCGGGCATCCTCGCGGAGTATGTGCCCTACACACCACACACTGCGCAGAACTTGAAAAAGCTCGCCGAACTAAAGCCCAAGACGCTCGCCATCATGCATGGCTCCAGTTTTACTGGTGACTGCGCCCAAGCACTTGACGACCTCAATGTGATGTTACGCGAGGTGTTTGGCCCGCGGGGCTAGAGACGGAGATCGGTGCTCCATCCACCTGACGACCGATTCTAGCTTTGCTCCATCTAATTTTGTTTTGGTGACCGTTGGCATACCTTACATGAGGAGATGAAATATGAAAGCAATTGTTGTCCACCAATACGGTGGTCCGGAAGTACTGAAGTTTGAAGACTACCCTGACCCTGTTCCGGGTCCAGGTGAAGTGCTGGTGCGCGTTGCCGCGACGAGCGTGAATCCACTTGACTACAAGCGGCGCGCTGGATTATTGAAAGATTTTTACCCTCTCCAGTTCCCGGGGCTCATAGGTGTCGACATGGCGGGGACTGTGGTCAAGATTGGGCCGGGAGTGGAAGGCTTTTCCGCTGGCGACCACGTGTTTGCGATGGCAGACAATACTTACGCCGAACTTTGCGTCGTGAAAGCCGCGGCTTTAGCGAAAGTTCCTAAGGGACTCGATTTGATCCAGGCGGCGGCGCTGCCGCTTGTGACCGTGACCGGCAACCAACTGATGTCAGCGACCGGAATCAAGGCGGGCCAGACGGTTCTCGTCCTGGGTGCTGGTGGAAATGTCGGGCGTTCGGCGGTATTCACTGGGAAGCAACGTGGGGCGACTGTGATCGCGGGGGTTTTGAAGAAGCAGCTGGATGAGGTGAAGACCGTAGGCGCGGATCAGGTGGTCGCAACCGATGACGACACCTCGATTGTAAATCTTCCGCCGCTCGATGCAGTCGCCGATACGGTCGGCGGAAGAACCGCCGAGAAGCTGATCGCCAAGGTGAAGGCCGGAGGAGTGTTTGCGACGGTTCTTGCGCCGCCGCAGAGTGCCGCATATTACCCATCTGTAAAGGTGGCGCACGTAGTCTCGAAATTCGACAGGAAAACGCTCGAGTTCATGGCCGAAGCCGTGCGCGATGGCAAGCTGGTAATCCCGATCAGTCAAAAACTACCACTTAGTGAAGCGGCCGAGGCTCAAGCAGCGGCAGAAAAGGGTGGCACCGGGAAGATCTTGCTGGTGGCTTGACTTTGTTTTGCAACAACCTTCTTGAGCGACGGAGATCAGTCTCCAGTCGCGGGGAAAGAGTTTTATCCCGAAGGCCGGGACGGGTTGTCCATCATCCTTTTGCTCCTTTGAGCTCACCTCCATATATCTGTTTTACTTGGCTTTGGCCGCCGCTTGCTCGATCAACTCCGTCACTTCCTTCGGATGAGACAGCATGGCCAGATGATTAGCAGGCACGGTGATTGAGGTTGCCTTTATAGTCGCTGCCTCGTCTTTCTCAAGTTGAGGCGGAATGGCCCGATCGTTGCCCGCAATCAAGGCCCATGAAGGCTTGCTCCTCCACGCGGCGGTCGTGACTATGGCTCCGAAAACAGATCCTGACGTTTGGCCCTGTGTTGCCGTGAGTATCCGCTGTTCACTCGCCTGGAGGTCCTGCGCCATGTCTTCGGCGATTCCTTTTCGAGTCGCCGTTAGAAAACCCTGAGCGTCAGGCCGGAGCTCGCTGCCCAGCGGAGCGGGCGGATACGGTTTGCTGACGGAATTGATGGATTCACCTTCCCCGGGAGCGAACGCCGCGATGTAGACCAACCCAACAACCTTTGGGTCGTTACCCGCTTCGGTAATCACCACCCCAGCGTACGAATGGCCGACTAGTATTACCGGTCCGTCCTGCAACGCGATGATCCGCCTCGTCGCCGCTACATCGTCAGCCAGCGAGGTCAAAGGATTCTGCACAGCGACCACATGAAAACCCTTCGCTTGGAGGAGCGCAATCACTTTGGACCAGCACGATCCATCCGCCCAGGCGCCGTGAACCAGGACAATATTCTTGGTCCCTTGCGGGGAGTTCGTCTGAGCGAATCCTCTCCTGTCGAGTCCATACGACAAGATCAGCATCGTGGTTGCGATCAAAGCGGTTCGGTACATTCGCGAGAGTTTCATCTCCATCTCCTCGTTTAACTACCTGTCGCGATTAAGCCAGAGCAACCTTGCCCGCGCAATTGGACGATAGTATCGGCAGTACCTTGGTATCAATTGATTCGAGGAGCGCTCGGCACATGTTGTGAGCGCGGCGGGCTGTCCACCAACCTCGGTGTCCCCCATCTGCACTGACTTGGGTCTTTCAGCTGTCTGTCTTTACTCACTATGCACATCAGCTGAGTCGAATATGCAAACTCCTTCTCGCAATCGAGACAACAGACGTAGTCGGTCCCGCTGCGGGCGCGTTGCGGCCAAGTGGTGTGCCGATGAACGCAGTCAAACAGTTACACCAAGATCCACTTCGCCCAAGTCATATTTTGCTCCGGATCAGCTCAGGAACTGGCTGGCGAGCCAGGAATCGACACTGAACTTTCCCGGACCAGAGAAGATCAGCGAGATAAAGAAGAGCACGTACAGGACTTCCGGAAGGTAAAGGAAATCGTCGAGCCAGTTAAGTGGCGAAAGTCCTTTAGGCAGGGTGGAAACCGCGCTGGTCAGGGTGGCGACTGTCATATCGATCAATAAAGCTGCGCAGGCTGCGCTCGAAAGAAACCCGAAGGTCAATAAGGACCCGCAAACGAACTCGACACCCGCGACGAAATAGGCCAGTTGCCGGGGAAACGGGGTTTTGGCCTTAACGAGCGTGTCGTAAATAGGTTTCGTGCCGCCGCCGACAAACAATTTGTTGGCCCCGGAGACGGCGAAGAACAGCCCGATCGAAACGCGTATCAGCAGGATGGCATATTGTTCCGAATCACTGCTACCCTGCAGCGCAAACTGGACCAACCGTTTCCAAACCATCTCTCGTTCCTCCATCCAAGGGAAACGCTGTAACGATACCCGATGTCAACCGACTTGCCCAGGCAACCGCACGAACGTCAGCCTTACGTGAGGCCAGTGCTCTGTCCGACCTCGATAATGTAACCGTCAGGATCGCGGATGTAGCAGCGCGTCTCGCCGTACTTGGGTATAGGCTCTGTGATGAACTCGGCTCCCCGACTTTTCCATAATTCATAGCACGCTCGAATATCCGCAACGCGGATATTCAGGAAGCTGCTGACCTTATCCGGGTCGGCGGGAACGCTGAGCGTCACTGACGGCTTGTCTGGGGTGGGCCCGCCTCCGACGTTGACGATCAGCCAAGTATTCGCGATCTGAATGTGCCCAGACGCCCCCTTGCTGTCGCCTCTGCTCAGAATGCGTCCGCCGAAGACCTTCTCATAAAAATCAGCCGATCGGTCGATGTCGGCGACGGTGATGAACTGTGTGACCGTGAACCCGTCGCGCGGCGGCATCTCATAACTCTTTTGTTCGATTGGTGCGCTGCTCATTGACGGCTCCAATTCCGATAAAGAGCGCTTCTCGTCACGCTCACCTATGGATTTTGAGTGGCATGGGAATATAGCGACTGTTTTGTTGACGCAACACCCGCAACAGCTACGCGGCAACATCCACGATTATGTCAACCCGCTCGCCGTTCAAATAAACGCTCCCGTCGTTTGCAAGCACGAAGACCAGCGCCTTCGGCCGTTCCGAGAGTGTTCTCGCCTCGATCCAATCGGCCATGTAATAGTCGACCTCCGGACCGAGTCCTTCTTCCCGATTGGATAAAACTCGGGTTACGACCGCCTTCTGTCTAAGCTCTTTATCTGCACGCATCGCGAACTCAAATTGCTGGCCGATCTTGATCTCTGATTTCATGCCTATCGTCCTTTCCGCGGTGCCAGTCGAGGAGACAAACACTAGCGCGCGATTTGGCCCAGGTAATATCCGAGCCGATTTTCGACGTCCCCGGGCTTGTGGAAGCCGCGCTCCATCAGAGCCTTGATTCCCTCTTGTGCGGCGGGTCGCCCGAGCGAAGCGATGCACGCGTCCCACCCCGCGCCGAGTTCGACATCCGGCGGCAGGCTGGTGTCAACGAGGCGCTTGGTCTGGGCGATCGCCCATTTGTCGAACTTGGCGATCCGAGTCGCCAGCGTCTCTACGAATGCATCTAGATCGGCATCAGGCAGGGCGCGATTAATGTAGCCGTAAGCCTCGGCCTGGTCTGCTCCAATATCTTCCGAGCTCAACAGCACTTCAAGAGCCCGGTTTCGGCCGATGAGTCTCGGAAGTCGTGCCATGGGGCCGCCGCCAGCGACCATCCCCACACCCACCTCCCATTGCGAGATGATGGCCTTCTCGCGGCTGGCGAAACTCATGTCGCAGGCTAGCGTGATCTCGCTGCCGTTGCCGGTCGCGCGTCCACGGATGAGGGCGATGGACGCAATCGGCAAGCGGGTCAGACGCACAAGAAAGTCCGGCCAAGGCGGCAGGCCCGTCGTGCCCTCCGGCAGCGAGGTCAGGTCCTCAATCTTGGCCGTAAAATCCGAGTGATTCAAGAAGTACTCGTCCACTGCACTGTCGAAGACCACGACCCTGACCTGCCCGTCGGCCTCGAGAGCGTTGATGACTTCCTGGAACTGTTTGACCATTTCCGGTCCCATGACGTTGATCGGCGGGTTGTCGATCGTGACACGCCAATAGGCTGGCGACCGTCGGGTCAGGCGAATCTGGGTGGGTTTCGCGGGTGCGTTCATCGGTGTGAGGTTGGCAGGTGCGTTTATAGTCGCCATGGAATTTCCCCCGTGACCATTCAGCCAGAACAAAATGTGTCGCGCAATTGGACGATGGTATCGGCGATACCTTGGTCCAATTGTTTTGCTCCCCTGACCTCTGGCCTAATTGCAATCGTTCGAGATGCACGTTGATCAGGCTTAGCAAATTTATTTGTGAGGAGAACACACCATGTCTGAACTTGTGACGAAATCTGTGCCGCACGAACAGCAAGAACAGAAGATGGAAACACGCATCGCCGCGAAACGCATCGGCGGCCTTACCGTCGTTGCGACAGCCATGGCAGCGCTCGCCATTCTCGGCGGCGCGTTCCTTCATGCGCTGGGCCAAAACAAAGACGCTAACAACGACAAGTACTCGCTGGTATCGCCGGGCGGAATCGCGTTCTCCGACTTCCGGGGATATGAGGACTGGGCTGACGTCTCCTCCGCCCGAACCACCGAAATACTCAAGGTGATTGTCGCGAATCCCACGATGATCAACGCGTATAAAGCCGGCGTCCCCGGTAACGGCCAGCCTTTCCCGGAGCGGTCCATGATCGTCAAGCTCCAGTGGAAGTTGAAGAAGAGCACGGAGGCTCCGTTCGCCGTGGAAGTGCCAGACGTCTTTTCCCAGGCTTTCGTGATGGAAAAGGACAGCAAGAGATTTTCGAAAAGCGGCGGGTGGGGATACGCGGTGTTCAACTACGACGCGGCATCGGACAAGTTCACCCCCGATCCCAAAAGCCTCTCGGACTGCGGATACGCGTGCCACACGCCGGTGAAGGCGAAAGACTACATCTTCCATCCATACCAGAAGCGCTGAACCGCGCCACGACGCTTCCATTTCGAAACCGTCTAAGACTCACGAATTTGAAGTGGGTAGAGCAACCCCACAAGGCTTCAAATGACTAAGGCAAGCCACACAAACCTAAACCAATGCGAATCGAGAATAAGGAGACGACCAATGAATGACACACCAAGACAGGACCAAAACTCGGTCGTTGCAGTTTACAGCCAACACTCTGCAGCAGAAGACGCCATCAAGCAATTGAAGGGTGGTGGGTTTGACATCAAGAAGCTGGCTGTCGTCGGCCGCGACTACCAGACGGAAGAGGATGTCGTCGGCTTCTATAACACAGGCGACAGGATGAAATACTGGGGCAAATGGGGCGCATTTTGGGGCGGGCTCTGGGGTATGCTCGTCGGTGCGGCGTTTTTAATCGTCCCAGGCATCGGGCCCGTTGTTGCTGCCGGCTCCGTTGTCGACTGGATCATCGGGGCCCTGGAGGGAGCAATCGTCGTGGGAGGGGTCAGTGCCCTCGGTGCTGGGCTCTTCAGCCTCGGCATTCCCAAAAACAGCGTCGTAAAATACGAGACGTCGATCAAAGCCGGCAAGTTCGTTCTTGTCGCGCATGGAACCGCTGAGGAAGTGGCAAAAGCACGCGACATGTTGAAGACTTCAGGCGCCGAGCAAATCGACAGCTACGAGGCCTCGACCGAAGCAACGCGCGCAGCGTAAGCCGGGCGGGGTCATTCAGGGAGTCGATGCGATCTTTCCTCGCACCTGCCACGGTGGCCTCATCACAGAGGCCGCCGTGGTTTGTTGTTCGCAGTTTAGGGAAGGCAGATGGCACTCGTACAGACCCTCACTGATCGCGACCAGGATCACTTTGGACCTCCGCTGCCGCCGGGTTTGCGCGAGCTTTACGATGGGGATCTGCGTTTCCGTGAATCACCCGCGGAGCGACCCTTTGTCATTGCGAACTTCGTTTCCACTCTTGACGGGGTCGTGAGCTACGAGATTAAGGGCCAGGCTGGCGGCTCGGCTGTAAGTCCGTCATCACGCATTTCTCGCATTCGATGACAGCGCGTATGTCACGCGAAACGCTCACGTCAAAAGCGGCTTGAATCGCGGCAACGTGATTTGGGCTTTCTCCGGATTCCACGAATCGAACTGGCATCCAGTCACTTGGCTGTCGCACATGGTCGACTGTCAGTTGTTTGGTTTGAATCCGGGCCCTCCTCATCTCATCAACACCGCTCTGCACGCCTTGAACGTCGTATTGCTGTTCTGGCTGCTACAAAGCGCGACCGGCGCGGCTGGGCGAAGTTTCTTCGTAGCCGCACTTTTCGCCGTTCATCCCCTGAACGTGGAAACCGTCGCCTGGGTGGCGCAAAGAAAAAGCCTGCTCTGCACTCTTTTTTCCCTGCTTGTGATTGTGGCTTATGGCAGGTACGTCCGGCGGCCCAATTGGAAGAAGTACCTCGTTGTCGTCTTCGCCTTCTCATTCGCGCTGCTGTCCAAGCCGATGGCAGTGAGCCTTCCGCTGGTATTGCTGCTTCTCGACTATTGGCCTTTGCAGCGGTACGAGGACCGTCCCTGGGCACACCGGTGGCTGCGTTTGTCGGCGGAGAAACTTCCACTACTGTTGATGAGCGCCGCTAGCTCCGCCGTCACGATGCTTGCCCAGCGTGCGGGCGGGGCGATGGCCGACCCGACTGCTTTGTCGCTGCCGGTTCGCCTGGGAAACGCCATCGTGTCGTACGTAGCCTACATTGGAAAGACAGTTTGGCCCGCGAACCTCGCCGTCTTCTACCCGCATCCGCAAAACTCCCTGCCGTGGTCCGATGTCGCCGCGGGGGCGGTGATCCTGGCGGCGATTACGCTTGCCGTACTCTTCTTTCGTGGCGCGCGTTACCTCGCGATGGGATGGTTTTTTTTCTTGATAACGTTGATCCCTGTGATTGGAATCGTTCAGGTAGGGCGTCAAGCCTTGGCCGACCGCTACGCGTATGTGCCGTGCATCGGTATTTTCATCGTGCTTGCCTGGGGGCTGAACGATTTGGGGGAGGCCATTGGTGTTTCTCGCTTTGTGCCAGCGGTGGCCGCACTATGCTTGTTGAGCGCATTCGCGGTTGCCACCGCCCGCTACCTGCCCTATTGGGAAACCGGAGTGAAGCTGCTGACGCACGCAGTTGTGGTTACTGGTCATCCCGACCCCGGCCTCGAAGAGTTTCTTGCCGATGACTTGGCTTCCACGGGACGGATTGGCGAAGCCTACCGACACTACGGAGAAGCCTGTGTCCTGCTTCCCAATTTCGCCACCTGTCATTACAACCTGGCTGAAATTCTTTTTAGCCGGCATCAACTCCAGGACGCTCTCGAGCAGTATCAACTGGCGGCGAGCCTCGCCTCCGACCGAGGAATGGAAGTTTCTTCCCTGATCAATTCTGGTGAGATACTGCTGGATCTCGGCGACACCGCAACCGCCGAGATGAGAATTGCTACCGCATTGCAGATGGACCCTACCAACAGCGCAGCGTTACAACTGCAACAGCGCATGCTCAATCAGCGGGATCAGCCGCGATAAGTAAAGCCGCGCAGGGTAAAGAAGAAAAGCGCTTTCGCCTACCGTTATTTCGCCGGAGTCGATTACTCGAGACCTCTGTATTTCAGCATGGCCTTCGAATTCGGAGGAGCTCCGCGCCATGCATCGTACATCTTGGCGAGGTCTTCCGTGTTGCCGCGAGAAAGTACCATGTGACGGAAACGATCGCCATTAGCCCGGCTTAACCCACCCTCTTCGATGAATCCCTCGTAGGCATCATCGGCTAGCATTTCAGTCCAGAGATAAGCATAGTAGCTTGCGCTATAGCCGCCTCCCCAGATGTGAGCAAAATAAGAAGTTCGATAACGCGGAGGAACGTAGCTCACGTTAAGATGTGTGCGATCGAGCGCCTGCTTTTCAAACTCATCCGGATTCTGCAGCGGCGCATTAGCGGGCAGCGCGTGCCATTGCATGTCGAGTTCCGCCGCTGCCAGCAGTTCGGTCATGTCGTAGCCCTTGTTGAACGTGGCTGCTTTCCGGATCTTCGCCGCCAGTTCCTCAGGCATCAGTTGCCCCGTTTTGTAGTGCTTCGCGTAATGGGCAAAAATCGAAGGATAGAGGGCCCAGTGTTCGTTAAACTGCGAGGGGAATTCCACGAAGTCGCGGGCGGTCGAGGTTCCGGCCAGCGTTGGATATTGTGCATTGGAGAACATGCCGTGGAGGGCGTGTCCGAATTCGTGGAACATCGTGATCACGTCGCTGAAGCTGATCAATGCCGGCTCGCCCTCGGCGGGCTTTGGCAGGTTGGCGACGTTGTATACGACGGGTTGCCGGTTGCCTAGTAGATGCGATTGGCCGACAAACTCGGACATCCAGGCTCCGCCGTTCTTGTTGTCGCGCTTGAAGTAATCGCAATAGAACAACGCAAGATGCTTGCCGTCCGCGTCGAAGACTTCAAAAACACGAACGTCTTTCTGATAGACAGGAATGTCATGGCGTTCTTTGAAGGTAATCCCGTAAAGCTGGTTGGCAGCGTAGAAAACACCATTCTCAAGAACGTTGTTTAGCTCGAAATATGGCTTAACCTGCGCATCGTCGAGATCGTATTTTGCTTTGCGAACCTGCTCGGAGTAGTAGTTCCAATCGTAGGGCGCGACCTGAAAGCCGCCCTTCTGGGCGTCAATCACCGCCTGAATATCTTTTGCTTCCTGAGCAGCTTTGCCGGTTGCAGCAGGAACAATGGCATCCATAAATTTCAGGGCGGCCTCGGGAGTTTTGGCCATCTGATCTTCCAGTTTCCACGCGGCAAAGCTGGAGAAGCCGAGCAGCTTCGCCTTCCGAGCCCGAATCTGCGCCAATCGCGAAATTGTATCTCGCGTGTCGTTGGCATCGCCTCGTTCGGCGCGGTTCCAGGAGCGCTCGAAGATCGCTGCACGAGTCGCGCGGTCGCTGAGAGAAACTAGATCCGGCTGCTGCGTTGTGTTTTGCAGCGGAACTACAAATCCATCCACTTTCCGTCCCTTAGCAGCCTGTTCCGTTGCAGCGATCCGGGCTTCGGGCATTCCTGCCAGCGCCGCTTTGTTCGTGGTCACAAAAGCCCCGTCTTTAGTGGCAGCAAGAAGCTTGTTGCCGAAGGTGTTCGAGAGCGACGAAATCTCCTCGTTCAGCTTCTTCAGTTCAGTTTTGTCAGCCTCCGAGAGATTGGCCCCGGCGTGAACGAACTGGTCGTAGGTGTAATCCAATAGACGCAAGGATTCGGGGTCGAGTTTGAGCTTGGCACGCTCCTTGTAAATGGCGGCCACACGGGCGAAAAGCTTGGTGTTGAGATAAATGAAGTCTTCCTGCGCGGCGAACTTGGGCGCCTCGATCGTCCGCACATTTTGCAGCGTGTCGTTGGTATTTGCTCCCGTAACTCCAAAGAATGCGGAAGCGGCACGCTCCAGCAACCGCCCACTCTTCTCCATCGCGACAATCGTATTCTCAAAGGTCGGGGCCTCAGGATTATCGGCGATGGCCTGAATTTCTGCCTGCTGCTGCGCCATGCCCGCCTCGATCGCAGGTTGATAGTCCTCGTCCTTGATCTTGTCGAAGGGCGGAGCTTCAAAAGGCAGCGCGCTAGGCGCGTAAAAGGGGTTGGATGGGCCAAAATCAGCGGCAGCGGCCAGCGCAGGGTTGAGGGACGCGATCACCACAGAGCCAATGACCGCTGAGCCAATTGCCAAGGCTCCCGGAACGACAAGGGTACTCATAACGAAAAGCATAGATTTCACTTTTAATCTTACCGTGCGAAGTCGAATGAAGGGCGTCATAGTTGTCGCTGCCGTTTGGTTGAATTCATGAACTTCTCATTGTAAACGGGACTTCGGGGTTTTGGGACGACTGTGTGTCTCGGGACTTCCCCCCCCCCGCCCTGTGACCGCCATCACATTCCTAAGTGACGTGGAGTGCTGCCCGGTTGTTTCTGTGCCCTTAATGTTAGTTCGCATAACTGATACCACCGTGGGACGAGGCCACACGCCTCCGCGCGAGGGGGCTCGGAAGGGAAACTGGGAATGGCGAATGAAACGATAGCCGAAGGCTCCACGGCCTCGAACTGGCAGGTAAAGCAGGTTTTTGGTATGGCGCTAATCTGCCTGACTGTCGGACTGGCAATCGGATATCTTTTTCGTGGATCACAGTCGACTGCTCCTCCGTCGCAACCTAAAACTGGAGCCGTTGTGACAAACGGTGTCCCCGGCAACGCACCTTCGTCCACTTCAACCGGAGCCGCGGGCGGCGGCCATATGCCCAGCCTCGAAGAGATGAAGTCGATGGCCGACAAGAAAGCGGCGCCGCTGCTCGAGAAGCTGAAGACTGAGCCCAACAACCCGGATCTCCTCAGTCAGGTCGGGCTTATCTACAAGTCGACGCATCAGTTCAACGAAGCGATTTCCTACTATCAGAAAGCCCTGCAGATCGATCCAAAGAACGTCCCGGCGCGCACCGAACTGGCTTCGTGCCTCTACTACACCGGCGATGTGGACGGTGCGATCGCGCAGTTGCAAACGAGTTTGCAACACGATCCAAAAGACATCAATTCGCTGTTTAATCTCGGGATGATGAAGTGGCAAGGCAAGCAAGATAGCAAGGGCGCCTTGGCGGCATGGGAATTACTGCTGAAGTCGAATCCCCAAATAGACGCTGCCCACAAAGCCACAGTGCGGAAGTTGATAGCCGACGTGCAAATGCAAGGCAAGAGCTAGCTGAAGTGCCGCGAGAAAACAAAAAGGAGTTTCGAGCAATGATGGAAACAAATAGAGCAGCGTCCACAATTGAGCAATGGACGAGCGTGCAAGCCTACACGTTGGCCGTGATCTGCCTGCTGGTGGGAATCGCGGGCGGCTGGTTCATTCGCGGCTCCGCAAGCCCGGCGACAGTCGTAGAGACGGCGAACGCCTCGGCGCCTACCATGGGCAGCGCAGGCACAGCCGCGCAGACTCCGACTCCCGCCGAAATGCAAAAGATGGCCGACACCCAAGCTGGCCCGGTGATTGAGAAGCTCAAAGCCGACCCGAACAATTCCGGACTCTTGCGGGATGTTGGCAACGTCTACTACGATGCCCAGATTTTCCCCACAGCAATCGACTACTACCAGCGGGCCCTGAAGCTCGATCCCAAGAACACAGGTGTTCGCACCGACATGGCGACCGCTTATTGGTACTCGGGAGATGCCGACACCGCCATCGCGGAGTTTCAGAGATCCCTCGCCTACGAACCGACGAAGCCGAACACGCTTTTCAATCTGGGCATCGTCGAATGGCAGGGCAAGATGGACATCGACAAAGCCACCGCCACCTGGCAGAAATTGCTCGACACCAATCCCAACTACGAAGCAAAAGACAAGGTTCTGGAATTGATGGCGCAGGCCAAGAAACACTCCGGCGTGAAACCCGGAACCCCCGCAAAACCCCTGCAATAGTTCAATCGGCATCCTTCGGCCGAGGGCAGAAGGGCGTGTTTCGTATTGCGACCTTGCGCGGCGCGCGCACCGCTTTCCCTACCGCTCTTGGCGGCAATCAGGCCAATTCAGTCCGTCTACCTGGAGCGAGATATTCCGGATCACGAGACAGGGCTGGATCCGGGTCTGATTTCGTGGGCCTAACCGCGTCCTCAAACCCGTCGTGATCCAGCCCTGCTTGGTTCCCAAGGCACAACGTTAAATCGCTAGCAGTGAATGACGTCAGGCCCAGGAAATTCGAGAAATCTGCCGACCTTACTCTGATCGGTACATCCTGTCCGGGATACCCAGCTACGCCGCAAGCATCGCTGTTGCCAAAGAGAGGACAACCCAAAGCGTTGCTCTAGGAGACTCTGATTTCAATGACCTACAGGAAGAAACAGGCGGATTTGGCGTAAAGAGCAAGACAGTAAAGGGGCTTTCGACTCACCAGCGGCGAATTTTGCCGCGGACTTCGTTTTGGATCGTCAATTCGATTAGTGCACCGGGGTGGCCGAGGCGGCCACGCAGACCCATGCGCCGTTTTTGTTGACCCAGGTGTCGACAAACCGGTTTCTGCGTACATAGGCTTTGCCGTTCTCGATGCCTTTCTCACGGAAAATGCCCGTTGCAATGGCGACCTCGCCAAAAACGTGAACCGAAATCGACTCGGGCTCGGCTTGTTGTTGGTCTGATGGTTTTGCGCTATCGACTAACGACAGGAACGCCCCCTTACCCTGAAGGCTACCGTCATCGTTCACCAGAACGATCGAGTCATTCAGGATCTCGCTCAGTGCTCTTCGATCGCGGAGTTTGTAGGCTTGATTCCAAGCCTTCTCCATCGCAATGATCTTCGATTCAATCGAGCCATTGTCCTGTGCCAGCATTGGCACGGTCAAAGCGAACGCCAGAAAACAGAAACAAAGCAGCTTCATTTGCATCTCCTGCTGGACTTAAGAATCGGGTGACAAGCGACAGGGCCGAGGTTCGGATCAAGGCCATTCTGGCCGGAAATCGGTCGCCGATGCTTATTGTGGCGATTTGGCCTGACCCCGGCAAGTTACTTGAGATTTTTTTGATCCTCGGCCCTTAGAGAATCCAATTTGCCACCGCTAAGTGACATTCATCACTGTCGGGCTCAGCGGGTCAGGCGATCATCAAGAGCTGGATAGCGGAGCGAATGATGCGCTGGCTGAACACTGGATCGAGGGGATTTGGGTTGGCACCTTCCTTGTTAAATACTCGCCTCAGATTTCTAAGCTTTCCGGCGACTTTTCTTTTGTTCTTCTTTTTCGTCGTAGCCGCACAGCGCGGATTCGGACAGTGCGATGGCTGCTACAGTTCTCCAGCGGCTCGCGTTCTTGGAGTTCACAATGACGGCGGCCGCGGGTGCGCCGGCTGTCACACCTCCCATAGTGGTTCTTTGGACCCCGCGGCCCAGTCTGAGAACATCGGGCTGTGGGGCTCCTCCACCGTCCCTTCCTATGGCTCCGATGTTATCGTCGGAGACACTGCACACTATGTCCGGGTTGCGACCACTAGATTTGTGAGTCCGGAGGACGATGTCGCGGGCATTTTGCTTTGCCTGAGCTGCCACGATGGCAACGTCACCCCACAGACTATGATGCCGAGCCAGTCCTACTCCAGCAAAGTTGGTCTTCTGGCGAGTCCTGGCAGGCAGCCTATTCCCACCTTGCTCGGGGAAGGCCCTCTTGCCGGCGAATATTCGTTCGAGCATCCGCTAGGCTCTGACGCCACGGTCGCGCTTGATAATGGTCTGGGCTTCGCCAAAGGAGTATTCTCGGTCAAGTCCGGCAGTCCTTACGCGCACTTCATGGAGAATTACGGGTTACCGCTCATGGTGCCCGGGACCCGGTCGTTTTCGTTCGGAGTCAACGCCGACGGCCAGCCTTATCTCCTGTGTACCACCTGCCACAACCAGCACGTCATGTCGGCATATTCCTCGACATCGACGAGTCCTATAGCCGGTGACGGCGGAGGCCGAACCTACTCTACCTACTTCTTTGCCAACGGCCCTTACGACCCAAGTTTCGACCGTGTTCCGAGTACCAGAGCTCCCGCAACGGCCCAGTTCTGCCGGCAATGTCACCTCAATTTGGCGAACGAAGGCAACAACTCCCTTAACATCAGAACCGACTTGGACAGCCGCTGACCCAATCTCCCGCTAAAACTACGGAACTTCCCCGAACTCCTCTGCGTATGTTCAAACCAGAAGGCAGGCGCGGACGCCGCCTCACGCAAAAGGAGCGCATTATGGACGGCAACATCATCGGCTTGGTAGCAGTCACGTTGTTTTTCGGAATTCCACTGGCGGCTATGTATACCTACTTCCGCGTTCGCAAGTTGCGAACGGAAGAGCGCCTCGCTGCCATTGCCCGCGGAGCGAATGTTCCAATGGAACCCGATCTTTCTGAGGCTGCACACTCGCGCCGCTGGGGAATTCTGCTTGCTACAACCTCCATCGGTTTTATGGCAACGATGGCCTTGATCGCGCGAACCGAACCAGACGCGGCAAAGGGACTCGCGGTCGCCCTCGTACCCTTGGCAGCTGGATTAGGTTTCCTCATCGATTTCGCCTTGATCCGCAGGGATCTGAAAGCTGCGGCCAGCGGTCACTAGCCTCGCGCATTACTGCGCGAATTATCATCGAGGACGGACATCTTGGCTCCGGCCTCGTCCCAAAAGCAGCGCTGCCTTGCGCAGCGCCGCTTCTTTGCTCGTCCACGTGGATCGGCAGATTCTGTTTCGAATCCAAGAATCTTCGCGCCGCCAATCCCCTGGGCGCGAAAGCTCCAATTGCAGCCCTCGTTCCGAAGAGTGCAAATCATTGCGCAAGCCGCATAATCCGCGGGGATGACGCTTGCTTTTGATCCGTGCAACCGTCATCATTACGGACGGCAGCTTTTCCACCCACTCCCAGGAGTTCTGAATGAATCGTTTTTCAGCTATCTTGATGTCCGTTGGGACATCTCTTGCCGGAGCAGCCCTTTTGCTCGGTATGTCCTCGTCGCCGATCTTCGCGCAACGAACCGAATCCGTTTTCAACGGACATAGAATCATCATCCCCGCCTCGAGCGTTCCCCAGCCCGGTCGTCATCACACCAACTATTTCTTTGTGGACTCGGACAAACCTGCCGGGGGCCCACCTCCCGGCGTCGAAACGCCAGGATCGCTCGCCTGCGTGTACCAATTGGTTTCGGGACCTTCTGGCTGCCCAATCTCTACCAGCACCGCGCTGCCGACCGGCGGAGTGGGAGCGATTGCAATCGTCGATGCCGGCGACTATCCGACAGCAGCCTCCGATCTGGCCGCCTTCTCCACCTACTTCGGAATCCCAGCGGCCAATCTCACAGTAACGTGGCCGGGCGGCAAGACGAAAAAACCTCCGGTTTATTCGGATTGGATTGTGGAAGAGGCATTGGATATCGAGTGGGCGCATGCCATGGCCCCGCAGGCGAAGCTCTACCTGGTTGAATCGGTGCAGGTCAATACCGATCCGACTTGGGCAGCGGTCAAACTCGCGGCTAAGTTAGTCGCCGAGGCTGGAGGCGGAGTCGTCAGCATGAGCTGGGGCGATCCCGAAGTGAAGCAAGAGAAGAACTGGGACAAGTACTTCACCACTCCTGGAGTGGTCTACTTCGCCGCAGCTGGCGACTCCGGATTAGGCGTCAGCATCTATCCCGGAGCCTCACCCAACGTTGTCTCGGTCGGAGGCACGTACTTTAACCGCGACCAGCACGGCAATTTCGTCAATGAGGTCTACTACACCGGAGGGGGCGGCGGCGACATCAGTCCGTACGAGCCAATTCCGAGCTACCAGAGCGGTGTCGCAAACGTCGTCGGAACCCATCGCGGCTATCCGGATGTGGCGTCGGACTTTTGCTGCGCGGCCATCTACGTCCAGGGCGGATGGTATTCGGTGGGTGGTACGAGTTGGGCCTCGCCGACATTCGCTGGAATCGTCAACGCTGCCGGTAACAAGAAGCAGTCCACCGTCGACGAGCTGACTTGGATTTATGGCGAGTTGGCCAATCAGTCCGAATACTCGGCCGACTTCAACGACATCACACAAGGCGATCCGCGCTGCACGGTCGGGTTCGACCAATGCACGGGCATTGGATCCCCTAAAACCTACACCGGCAAGTAAGCCCGCTCAACGCATCTGAACAGGTGAGCGCCACAGATTCGCCCGATCCGGGAATCTGTGGCTCCTCACTCACATCTCTCCTTAGAACTAGCCTCAATCAGCTGTCGCATCTGCCGCGTGACGATTTCGTCTGTCAAGCCGTAAATCAGATGCCATAGACGTGTTCGGAAAGCGGCGCTTCGGCCGGACTTCCGGAGAGTCAGAACGCCGGAGCCGCGATCTCAATCTGCGCTGAGAATAGGGTCAGCTCGATTACATTTCAGGATCTTGCCGGCGGCATGCCGCAGTGTTGACTTCAGTAATGAGTCATACGACTTCTGTGCGGATTTCTCTCGAGTGGAACTGCTAGACTTCCCCTCAAAGGGTTTATGCGCGTCTGGCGCCATTTCGGAGTGGTTTCGGCGATCATGTCGCTATCGTTTGCGACGGGATCGGGGCAGACCGCGCCCGCGAAACCATCCCGCCGTGACGCCCTCGTCTGCCATGTTCTGGTGCGCGGCACAGACGCCGCCATGGAAGTGGAAATTCAAACTTCAGGAGCAACAGTCGAGCCCGATAGCCAGTCAATCACCGGTCCCGATCGCATTGTCGTCGACTTTCCCGGAGCCCTACCTGCGGCCGAATTGCGCGCCCTCAAGGTGAATCGTGGGCCTCTCAAGGCGGTCCGCTCGGGATTGTTTTTCAGCAATCCTCCAATTACCCGGGTCGTGCTCGATCTGGCCGAGCCGCAGGCCTACCAGATTTCCACCAACAAGATTTCGGAAACCGAGAATGCGATCGTCATCAAACTGGCTCCCGGAAAAGCGGCTCCGGCGAACCAACCTGCGCAAACTTCAGCTCCACAGCAAAGTGCTGGTCAACAGGGGTCCAGAGACCCCAATTCGTCCGTTGCGTCCGGCGAACTAAAGAATGCATCGCTTTCCATGGCCGCGCAGTCTGCTAGCATCCGATCCGCGGAGATGGTGACCTCGTCTTCCAACCGCTCTGCAGCGCAGGTCTCGAACCCAGCGATTCCAGTTGTAGCGCCTCCCATATCAACCGAGGAGCCAACTCCCGCCAAACCAGCGGTCACCGTGACTTTCGAGAAGGGAATGCTGACGATTCACTCGGAGCGCGCCACGTTGGCGCAAGTCTTGTACGAAGTGCATCTGAGGACTCACGCCGAGATCGCGATTCCAGCAGGTGCCGAACAGGAAGAAGTTTTTGCGGATTTGGGTCCGGGCCTCGCCCGTGACGTGCTCGGATCGCTCTTGAATGGTTCCCCCTACAATTTCATCTTTGTCGGCACCGAAACAACCCTCGAACAAGTAATCATGAGCCGCCGCGATCCCGGCATTTTCTAAGTCATCATCTTCTCTTTGTCTGCCGATTGCATCCGACCTGCGTCGCCAGTGATTGCCGCTCAGCGCTCAGTGCGTAACGAGGCGCACGGCCACCGGAGAGTCTCCATTCCCATTGATAGCCGTTCCGGGCGTCGGTCCAGAACCGCACCCGACTAGGTTGATGACGGTGGTATTAACCAGACCAGTCGCGGGAGTTGCAACGCCGTCAGGATTCAGAAACAGCTGCACAAAACCGATGATCTGTACGTTTTGAACCGGAGCGCCAGCGGTGCTGTCAAATACCGGCACCGTGACCAGTGAGTTGCTCACCATTACGTTGCTTCCGGAGGTTCCAGTTATCGGATTATCGGCACCTGCAATAAATTCGAAGGGTGTCGTCGGCGGAGCTCCAGTGCTGGTCACAGTGTCTCCGTTGTTGTTCGTCGAGTGGGTCAGACAATTCACGGCGTCCGCTGTATCGACATTGCGCGTTCCGGGATAGGGACTGATATCGATGTTGGCGGTCGCGTTGCAAGCGAGCGGGAGGGGGATGCAGCCTGCAACGCTTTCCTGATAGTTGGTGGTCAACGGAGGGTTGCAGCTGGGAAGCGAGTGCGTCGGGTGCTGGAATGTAGTTGCGTCGTCGCCGGGGAAATAGTTCCAAGTCGTGACCGGCGACGGCAAGACGCAACCGGGGTCAGGACAACTGGTGGTAAGGCTCATGGGCACAGGTGTCGCGGGAATCGAGTTCGATGACCATCCGATAAGGGAAGTGTCGGAGATGGCTCCAGTGGCCGGGACAAAAATAGGGCCACCTAAGGCGCCGGGTCGAGGGCTGATGTTTGGCAGCAGCCAGGGCTTGACGCATGTGGGGGCCACAGCGGGGGATGTCGTGCCGGAGGTGCCACCGACGTTGGACGGATTGTAAGCTTCGGCTGTGGCCGTCGCGCTGATGGATATCTGGCGGCTTCCCCAGATGCGCGCAAAAAATGTCGGCAGGTCGGTTCTCTGTACATGAACGGTGACAATCGGGTCGCCGGGAACAACAGTCACAAAATTGACTGTGATTTCGCCGTTGGCGGCAATCAGGTTTCGTCCACCCACAGGACTGCTCTGGCCGACTTGAATGGCGATGGACTGAGCGATCACTTCGGCGCCTGCAAGCAGGTCGGTCGGATCCGTGGTTGCGCCCGAATTCGCGAGCACGCGTGCTCCCGCAAGAGCCGCGCCATCCGCCACCAGTTGGGCTTCGCTTTTCGCAGTGTAAATGGTGACTACGTCGATGGATAGCGCCGCCATCGCTCCCACGACAAAGAGCATGAAGACGGCAACCAGCATGATCACGACTCCTCGCTCGTCGTCGCGAGCAGGCGCGTGGAAATCACGTCGGGAATAGCGCTGGAATTTCATGGGATCGCGGGCACAGCTCCTCAAGTCTGGTTATGAACGATGGCGGTTTCCGTGATGGAGGTCGTCGCCGCATAATTTGCGCCCGGGAACAATAATTGGATCACACCGTTGAATCTCCAATGATACGGGTAGGCGACGTTGACAGAAGTACCAATCGACGAAAGGCTCCCGGAGGCTGAATGTGCGCCCGACACCCATCCGCGGTCGATGGTGATCACCAGATTGTCGCCAGAAGTTCCGCCTGCGCATCCGCTGATGGTGTAAGTCCAAGTCAAGCCGCTTTGACCCGATGGTCCGGATGGAGGAACGCAACTTCCCTGGTTGGCGTTGGGGAGAACTCCACTGCCGGCCAGGGAATCGAAGATGGCCGTCACGTCCGCCAGCAGAGAGTCCGGATTGTTTGGCGGAGCAGCTCCGTTGGCCACGATGTCCGACATCGGCTGAGCTGCCGCGAGGATCGCGCCTTCCTGCGCCGCTTGGGCGACTTTTTGCTTCTGGTTGAACGCCCCGCTAAAATCGAAAATGCCCACAACAAACACCACAAGCACTGGGACGACGAGCGCGAACTCGAGAAGAGCCGATCCACGTTCGCTAGCCAGCCGTTGTGCGATTGGCTCTCTTGGACGAGAAGGCTCGGATGTTTCGAGAGTATTGTTGATAGCGTTACCGAAGCGGCGAAAGCCGACGCGTGCCATCTCAGTTTTCCATCCTGCTCTGCGCCTGGGCTGACAACGTAATCTTTTGCAGGTTCAGTGATGTGAAAGGCAGATAGAATTGAAAAGGGTATTGGAAGCTTACGATGGTTCCGCATTGTGCGGTCTGGTTGGCCGGAAGTGGAGAGTTCAGTAACGCCTGACGGCAAATAGAGATATTGCCACTCACCGGACAGGTGAGTGGCACCGTGGGGTTGAGACACGAAAACGGCATTGGCGCGCTGGAGTTCACCGGGATCAATGTAGGGTCGATACTCGAGGCCTGCATCACGGCTCCAACTGTGCTGGCCACGGCGGTATCGAGGGAAGCGGTGTCTCCGCACGTCGCACAAGTCGAGCGCGCGGCAACGATCGCTCCTTGCTGAGCGGCTTGCTGGATCGTGGAGTAGATGTTGAACGCTCGTCCGAACCAGACGATGCCTAAAAGCAGCATAAAGACCAAGGGCAGCACCAGAGCGGCTTCTGCGATTTCAGCGCCGTCGGCGCAGCTGAGCTTGCGTGCGACTTGTCTCACGGTTAGCAAACTGCGGAACCCTCTCACAACAATCGGGATGGCGAAGTGTCAGCCAACGAGATTATAAATTCCAAGCGTTCTTCCTGTTGCTAGCAATAGAACCGCCAGCGCCATGGCCACTCCGAAGGGAATCTTCGTGGAGTGCGGATCGTCGAGCGACACTTCGAACGCAGGCATGCGCAAACTGAACAGGGCGGCGAAAAGATGCGCCATATTCAAAAGCGTGCGCTTCAGGCGGCCTTTCACGATGACCACGCCGAGCGCCATAACTCCGGCAATCAGAATGGTACCGAGCAGAACAGTCCACAGTTGGCGCGGACCAAGACAAGCTCCCAAGGCACCTGCAAGTTTCCAGTCTCCCGCGCCGAGGCTGCGGATGAGGACGAAGGGCAGCAGCAATCCCAAGCCCAGCAGCGTGCCGAGCAGAGCTTCCTTCAATCCCAGCCATCGCGATAGCGCTGTGTTGAGAAGGGTTCCTGCAGCGAATCCAGAAACGGTGAGCCAGTTCGGAATCCGGCGATAACGCCAGTCGAGAACGCCAGCGAGAGATGCCACGACGATCGCGGGAATCCAGGGCGCTGATAGCCATAGTCTGGAATGAATCCATGGACTCGATTGGAGCAGGATCGCTGCTGGCAGACAAACGCCTCCGCGCATTTCGCCTTCCTACTTTAGGGCTTTCGCCGAAGACACTCAAGGGAAACTTCAACTCAGCTAGCGCAGTCCCTCGAAGGCAGGGTTGGATTTCAGGTGTTCCGGGAAGGCGTGCTCGTACGAACCAAGACTGGGACAGATGAAATGGTGGGCGCGCGAGAAGCCGAAGATCTGCATTTCACGGAGGGCTTCGTCGGCGCTCCAACCTTCAGCGGCCATGCGATATGCGGCGATCATCATTCCGGTGCGATCGTCTCCTAGGCGGCAGTGAACGAATATCTTCTTGTGCGGATTGTCTTTGACCAGCTTCAGGAACTTCACAAACGTTTCGTCATGCGGGAACGGGCAATGCCATGGAAGTGAGACATATTGCATGCCAAGATGCTGGACGACTTTGCCTTCGCTCTTGGCGCGTTCGCCACGAGTGTCGACGACGATATCGACTCCCATTTTCGCTAATGCGTCGAAACCATGAACGTTCGGTTGACCTCCGCGAAAGAGCGTGGGAGTGACTTCGCCGAAGTTTGCAATGCCTTTGATCTTCCGCTTATGGCCGAAGTTACGTGGAGAAGAAGCAGTTCGAGCACCAGAGGAATCGCTCGCCAATTCGGCATTACCGATTGTGATCGTCAATAAGAAGCAAGAGATTGCTAGATAACGAAATCGAAAATTCATTAATGATTGGATGCGTCTGCGCGTTCCTGAAACGGAAAGGCCTGGTTTCCCAGGCCTTTGCTGAAGATTGGGTTGAGTCTCTAAGCGTCTGAATCTTTCTAGCGCGAAACGGGTGGAGCTGAGTTGCGCTCGGCGACGACTTTCTTGGCGTTATCGGCGAGAGCGCGAGCCTGAGGCAGAAGCTCCAGGGCTTTGATGACGTCGGGATCGGTTTCGGCATGCACTTTCATGCCTTCTTCCTGTCCGAAGGCATCGACGAAGATTTCGCTCTTGATGTTCGAGTGCAGCCAATCATTGCTTTCGATCAGCTCAGCTTCCGTGTACGGAATTTTCTCTTCGTCGAGAGACTTGCGGAAATCCTGCATAACCGCGTCGTCGACTTCGAAGCTCTGCGTGACTTTGTGGGTCAGAGCATAGTGCTTGGCGAAGTTGAAGAGCGCGTAGTGCTGCAGCAGGGAATCCTGAAATTTGTTGGCCTTGTAGGGTGGCAGTTTGACGTCGGGAGTGATTCCGCCGCCGCCGTAAACCGTGCGTCCACCGTCGGTCAGTTTGACTTCATGGTTGGCGTTATTCTCTTCGCTGTCGCGATTGTAGTAGTAGTCGTAGAGTGACAGGTTTGAGTAATCGCGCTGGATGAGGCGTCCGCTCGGCGTGTAGTACTTCGCGGTCGTCAGAGCCAAGCCGGTGTTTTCCGCTAGCGGATAGACAGTCTGGACGAGACCTTTGCCGAAAGTGACTTCGCCGACGATCAGGCCGCGGTCGTGATCCTGAATGGCTCCGCTGACGATTTCAGCGGCCGAAGCCGTGCCGCGATTGACCAGAACAACCAGAGGATAATCTTTTCCGCCGTTGCCATGGGCAGCGACATAACGCTTCTCGGGTGAAGAGCGGCCGTGATGCGAGACGATGAGCTGTCCCTTCTTCAGGAACTTATCGGCTACGCCGACGCCTTCACTCAGCAGGCCACCAGGATTCTGGCGCAAGTCGAGGATCAGGCCTTTGAGATCGCCCATCTGATCGAGGGCTTCCGAGACTTCATGCTCGGTCGTTTCCTGGAATCCGGAGACGTGCATGTATCCGATTCCGGGCTTGATCATGAAGTGCAGATCGACGCTGTAGCGCGGAATCTCGTCGCGGATGACCGCGAATTCAATGGGATGGTCGGAGCCTTCGCGCAACATCGTAATCCGGACCGTGGTGCCCTTCGGTCCCTTAAGCAAATCGGCTACATCCGAGGTGCTCATGTTATCGGTAGGCTTGCCGTCGATGGCGGCAATGATGTCGCCGGGGCGTATTCCAGCTCGATAGGCCGGAGTTCCGACAAAGGGTGCGATGACGATGACTTTGTTATTGCGGGGACCGACCGTCATTCCCACGCCGTAGTACTTGCCGCGCTGTTCTTCGCGAAGGGCAGAATACGACTTTGGATCGAAGAAATTGGAGTGCGGGTCCAACTGGTGCAACATGCTGGGAATCGCGCCGTTATAAATCGCCTTGTCGGGATTGACCGGGTCGGCGTAGTTCTCCTCGACCTTCTCGTAGACGTCGGTGAATTGCTTCAGGCTGTCGCGCACGTCGGAGTCACTGCTGGGCGCGGTGGCGGGACTGATCCTTTGCGCGAAGAGCATTCCGAGAAGACCGAACAAGCCAAGCACAAAGACGATTAAGAAAAGCGAACGAGAGTTGGAACGACGGGAACTACGAGCCATGTTTCTAGATCCTCGGGCAGGAGCGTTGAGGGAGTGAGCTTTTCCCCATTTCATCGCAGTATAGCATGCGACCGCTGCTCTCTAATTGGATGCAAACGGGGGGTAGTAGTTACATTTGGAAGGTAACTTCGGAGCAGTTCTCAGTCATCGTTGGCCGTTTGTCAGTGAGCAGTGCCAGTGAAGGCGTCGGGTTGGATTGGGCACACACTCAGAAAGCACAGCTAGATCCTTTTTGGGTGTGGATTGTTTACTATGTTATTAACCCCCCCCAAAAAAAAGGTCGCCTCGCCAATCGTTCCCTAAGGCCAATGACGAGCAATTTTCTCGTATTTCCGGAGGGGCCGTTCATGATGGAGACTACAGTTATTTGTGATGAAAGAAGTCAAGCCGTGGGGCGAAGCGGGAGAAAATGCCAGCGGATAGCGCCGTGCCCGCAGGCGGATCTTTCGGGGCTGACGGGCCGAACAGATCGCTGAAAAACGCGGTCGCAGGTCGCGCTCCCCGTCTCGCTCAGTGGGTTCACAGGTTGCGGAAGATGGGTCACCCGAGATCGAGGGCAACGGCGGGTTTGGTCCGCGACCTGTGCAGGAGTGCGCACCACAGAGCCCATTCTCAATAACAAGGAAAGCCCCGATCGTCGTTAGAGCGGATCGGGGCTTCGGGGGTGCTTCGGTTTGGGTTCAGGAACGTTAGTTGGGGCGTACCGTAAACAGCTGGCGGTAGCCGAGGCTGTTCACGTCGCGGAACAGGGGAGTTCCGGGAGGCAGACCTTGCGGACTCGAGAAGTCGGAGTCAAAACTGTAACCTCGGGTTGGTGGTGAATACACGAGAGCCGACTTGTAGGTTCCTGTGTTGTAGGTGGAGTAGAACAAGCTCACGATCGAGCCCTTGTAGTAGAGGGTTTGTCCACCCCAGTTTTCGAGGTAGCGAAGGAAGTTGTGAAGACCTCCGTCGGTGCCGAAATCCTGAGCAGCGGCGGTAGCCCAAGTGGTCGGCCGAGTGAAGTTTCTGGTCTTGCCGCCGGCAATCGCGAGGCGGTAGCGAGTGGTGCTTGCAACGCGGTCATTGGGCTGGGTGGGATCATTCATAAAGCTGTTTCGATCGTCCCAATTGTCGGATAGGAGAGTGACGGCGTCAGCGATGACGGCGGCAGAAGAGCGGCCGGGTTCATCCACTGGCGTGGCGTTCCAGGTGGTATCGGAGGCGTTGGTGTTGTAGTCGCCCTGTATGTACACAGGATTCTCGGCCGCGACGGTGAAGCCGCCCGGATCGGTGGAAGTCCCGATCGGGCTGTTGGGCACATTGCCGAGCGATCCATCGACCAGTTTCAAAACGTGACGAGCGCCGCTAATCCAGTTTTGGCGCGCGCTGTTGGTACATATCGCGATCCGGTTGTTGGCAGAGGCGGTACCGTAAGGATCGGGAGGAGTGGTGCTGTTGATTAACGCGTTGAGGTTCTGGGCCGCGTTTCCGACGGTGCCATAGAGACCGAGACCCATGTTGTGCGGACCGAAGTTGTCGAGGGCTCCGTCCTGATTGACATCTTCGGGAGAATTCGCGGCGGGAGGTTCGAGCACCCCGTCGGGCGTGCCAGCCATGCCGCTGGAGAGGTTGATGACATCCTCCAGACCGGAGTCTCCGGTTTTATCGCCGGCGACGTTGGGAGAAACAACGTTGGGATTGGGGAGCATGCCGCGACGATCGGAGAAGTACAGGACGTAGCCGTTCTGAGCCGTATAGTCGACGTTCGAGCCGCTGGAACCGATGTTGCCGAGCAGCCATTGCTTGAGGTTACCCACGTCGATTTCGACGGCATTCATGACGCCATTGGTGGTGCAGCTATCGTTGCTGCCGGGGTCGCCAGATTCGCGAACCTCGCCTTCTCGAGCGTCATAGAAGTTAATGGGGTACCAGTTGAATTGGGTAAGGCTTTGCGCGGTTGGCGAACTGGTGGGGGTAGCGGCAAATTGCCATTCTCCGGCTGCGCCGAGGGTCGCGGAATCGGCGGTGACAATCGGCGGGGCTCCGCTCCATTTCGTGCATCGGAGAGTTGCGCCACTTCCGGAGGTGGCAGTACAGACCGGCGCAGTGCCGACGGAACTAGATGCTCCAGGCTCGGCGGCGAGAACGCTGGTGGTCAGGCGGTCCGCTGGAACTTGCAGAATCAAGATTGCATTCGGATTGATCGGATTCGGGCTTCCGCCGGCGGGCGTGCCGGCGCCCGATTGCGTGGGTGCGGTTACACCGCGGGCAAATCCGAGGTTAAGCCACTCGGCGGTTACAGGATGCCATGCTCCGGAGGTGTCTTTGTATTCCACGCGCAGCCAACCGTCGATCAAGTTCCACGAGGTGGAGTTGGGCGAGTTGTAGAGAGTGGCTCCGTTGGCGATGGGTGGAGCGTAATAGGGATAAGCGCCGTTGGTGGGGCAGCCAGCAGGTACAGTCGCGGGTGCAGGGGTGGATGGCGGACAAATGCTGACCGTTGGGGTGCCGTTATTTTCCCCGGGGATAATGGGGGCGCCCGGCGAAGGAGTACTTGGATAAAGGGTGACATAGGCGACGGCCGGAGCAGCGGGTGCATAGGACCAATCGGCCTGCGTGCAGACATCGGTTGCGACCGAGCAAGTGGAGGGGACAGGAATTCCGTTTGAAGCAGTGGCGAAGTAGAGGTTCCATTGAGTGCCACTGGGCGGGGCGGGATAGCCGGGGGGAAGCGCGGCCGAGGTCATGTGAACGCCAAAGGGATAGCTGGAGGTGGTACCTGATGCAGCAGCCTGGGCTGTGGTTACGTTGGCGAGACGGATGTTATTCGCGTCGGCAGCGCCACCGGGCAGTTCGGCAGGACTATCGCTCAGCAGAACGTGAATCTGGGCCAGATTGTATTCACGCGACTGGCCAAGGGGCGAGGTCGCCGACTCGGTGGACGGAGGCCGGCGAATGATCTGAAAGGGGAGCGCACCACCGCCGACGAAGGGCATCGACAGCTTTGTACCGCCCGTTCCCTGATAGACCGTACTGCCGTAGTTTCCGTTGACGAGCATGTGGTTCGTGGTGGTTCTGGAAAAAGTGTTCCAGACGCTGGTGTTGTAGGTGGCGGGAGGTGCGGGTCCGCCTACTGTTTGGGTGCTGCCATCACCGAAGGTGGTGCTGAACGTGCCGCTGCCGGGCGAATCCATGGCGGTGCAGTTCCCGGCGGCGTTGAGTGTGGTGCAACCGCCCTGCGTGGTTGGCATCCAGACCGTGCCGTTGTAGTTGGTGGCTGGGTTCCAGCCGTTAGCCAACTGGGTGCGGACCACGTTGCCGTAGGCGGAGACCTGGTTGTGAAAGACCAGGTTCGATCCCGGTCCGACGAAGGGATACAAGTCGCCGTTGGTGTGGATGGGGCCGCTGACGGTAAAGTCAGGGCCGCTGAAGAAAGAAAGATCGCTTTCGGAGAATGCTCCGAATTGGAATACGGGAATCAGCGCGACCTGCGCGTTCCGCACCATGCTTACTTCCTGACCGCCGGGCAGAGCGGCGGTGGCCAACATATTCACAGGGATAATCTGAGCCCAAAGACCTTGGTTAGAACCGGAGGTGATGGTGCCCCATTGCGTGGTCATGGTAGACGGGCAGGCTGCGCCAAGTTGGCCGGGCGTTACCTGATAGTTAGACCAAGTCACTGCGGGAAGAGTGGGTTGCATGGAAGTGGCGCCCAAGGCGCAGATCTGCGCGGCGGTGGGCGAGAGCGCGTTCTGGAAGGTGGCAGCGAGGTCGGAGGTCATTTTCTCGACTCCGCCCTCGGCGCTGGCAAAGGCGGCGTTGTTCTGCAGATCGGTGCCTCCGACCTTGCCTTCGGTATTGACCATCAGCATGAGGCCGATTGCGAGACCCGAAAGCAGCAAGAGCATCATCAAAGATGCAATTAACGTAAATCCCCGGGTGTGTCTCTTGCTATTCATTCTGTATCTCTCCATAACACTCCTCATTACTCTGCTTGGCATCGTGTGCATATGCGTGAGGCTTCCCGTTTACGGGCCGATGGGATAACTATTGTTGTAAGTCAGATCGCGGGCGCTGACCGAGGTGACGAGGTCCAATCCCTGGAAGCCGCCCTGAGAGCTCTTGATGGTGCTGTTCATGGCCATGTGAGCAATGTTGATTTTGGTGACCTCGTTCGGGGGTAATCCCGTGGAAGCGCCGGAACAACCGTCGGCGGCGGCGCCAGGGTTATTGCAGGCCACGGCTACCGAACCTGTGCTGTCATTGAAGAGGTCGTAGGTGAATTGCATGTAGACGACGTTCTCGGCGACGGGCATGGGAGTGTGTCCACTGACCTGGCGCATGAGGCGGGGCGGGTTGAGAGTGTTGTCGATGTAGTAGGTGATGACGAAGACCCGGGTGGGATTGGTTCCGGAATAACCCACCCTGGCGGTATTCAAGCCGTAGCCCGCTGCGGTCTGATTCATTTTCAGGACATCGTTATTTGCGAACGGTACGCTGTAGGTGTTGGTGCCGGTCGAGGTGGGCGCGCCGGTAACTTCGACGACGACGGGGATGCTGCTAAGGGACACATAAACGAGATCACCGACGGTAAGCCCGATGATGGAATCATTGACCGCTTGCGGAGTGGAGACGCCTGTGGGCAAACAACCAGCGGGCAGCGTTGTGGGTAGCTGGAATTGCACAACTCCTAAGGAGGTTACGGTGGCGGTGTAACAATTCAGGTAAAAGTTGGTGTCTGTATAGGCGACGGCGATGGTGTCGGTGGGGTAGCCGGTATTGATGGTAGGTCCCTGTTGGTAGCCGGGCAGTAATCCGTAGAAATAGGGTGTGGTGCTTTGCAAGGGGTAGAGACCGGGCGCGGTGTTGGCGGTGCCCAGGTGGCAGGTGGACTGGTCGCAGCCATAACGCGGCGTGGCAGCGCTCGGCAAGGCAATCGCGGTATTGTTACCCAAGCCCGCGCCAGCCATGCTTAAGTCACGCAGCACCATGTTGGAGGCAGCGCGAAAATCCTGCTGCATCTCGGCGCGCTGCGAGACCTTGAAGGTCGCGCCGACGCCCTGGGTATAAAGTTGCACGGCGGCGCCCAATACGATCATGCCGAGTGCCATGGCGATGATCATCTCCAGCAGACTGAATCCACTTTCGCGCTTTGTGCGGTCGCCCATGACTCCCCTTCTTACTGATAGCTCGAAATTAATGTGCTCAAGACATAGCTCTTTGCGAATTTCATCTGGGCCGTCTGGTACTGGACGGTGACATTCACGGCACGGAGGGAACCTTGGACTACGCCGCTGGAGTCGGTGACCTGCGAGATCAGAATGGTGCGCTGATAACCGGTGAGTGGGATGGAGACGTCGTCCGAAGTGCCGTAGATTCCGTCGGGGCCGGGCTCGGTAAGAGTCTGCACGGGCTGGCCGATGTCGCAAGTTGTGCCGAGAATGCCGAGGTACTTGGCACAGGCGGTGGACGCTCCGGTGGTTAAGCCCTGATAGATCGGTTGAGCACCGTTGGCGAAGATGCCGCAGCCGCTGCTGCCGTCGGCGCAGGTGGAGCCGGTATTCTGAATGTCGTCCCAGGCGATCTGGGTGGTGTTGCGCGCGGTGACAATGCTCTCGAGCGCTTCATTGGCCAGTTGCTTGGCGATCAAGTCTTGCTGTGAAGTTTGGGTTGAGGCCATGGCGAGTCCGAAGACGCCGAGCAGACTGACGAGTCCGACGGACAAGATAGCCATGGAGATCACAACCTCGAGCAAGGAAAAGCCGCTTTGGGCCTGCGCCGGAGTTCGACAGATTCGCCCACGCCTGATCATTGACGCACCCATTGATAACCTCCCATTCCGTTGCTATAGATCCGCCATCCGCGAACGCGGCCGGTGCCGCCCCAAAGGCTGATGGCGCGAGAACTCATGAAGTCACCGGAGCGGGCGATGTAGACGACGCCGCCATCCCAACTGCCCGCGCATTGTCCGGAGGTGCCCTCAGCATCCTGGGCCGAGCCGTCGGGGCAAAAATAGATGGTGGATTGTCCGCCAGTGCCGACGCCGTTTGCGGTATAACCAAAATCGATGGCGTTTGCCCCGGTGCCGTAGCCATCGGGACCGGGAACGGGCAGACCCGTTTGTGCGAGAAAGGAGACATCGGTGGGCAAGGTGTAGGTAACGGAGTTTTGCGCGCCCTGAAAGGTTGAGAGAGTGGGCGCGACGGTAATGCTGTTCACGGTGGCGGTGTGGGTGAAGGTGACAGAGTAGGAAGTCCGCTGCGAAACCGCGTTATCGCGAGCCTGGCGCATGGCCGCGAGGGTGACGTTATAGGCATTGGTCACGCGGTATTGCTTCATTACCGGGACCATACTGATGAAAGTGATCGATGCCATGATGATGACGATGGCCACGACGGTGAGCATTTCGATCAGACTGAAGCCGCGTTCACCGCGCCGTCCGCGCCCCATGTTGTTGTTCAGGCTTCTCATAAAGAAATTGCCGTTCCCCAGCGGCGCGCCGCTCAGCCAAACAGAATCGATATCTGTCGCGAAATTGACTTCGCGACTTATTCTTCACCGCAGCCGAGTTTGAGTTCGATCATCCTGCGGAAGACCGGATCCATTAACCCGATGGTAGGAACAGTCTCCCAAGCCGTCAAAGTACCGGGGTACACGGTCCCTTCGTACACTGGCTGTTCGTAAGGTAATTCCGGGAGAGTTACAAACGTGCTGCCAAGCTGGTGAGAAAGGCTGCGTCGAATCCGATAATCGTTTCTCAGCTGCGTTAGAGATGCAGACTGCGAAGAGCCGGACATAACTCTCACCAACGTCCAATGAGAGTACTAATTTAAAGGGGGAAGCAAAAGATAACGAAAGGTGTGACTAGGATGGTTACTTCCGCGCTTTTTTGGGCACGGGAGGGTGGAAGCGAGTTGGCATCGGAGGTTTCCGTTGGGCACGCGGCATTGGCGGAGGCAGCGAGACGATCCCGAGAATTCAGCGGGCTGGCGGAGGAATCGACAAGGGAGCCCGAAGCCGACAGCACAATGACACAGGTAACTTGTCGCGAGCGTGTACCGTCTCGTACCATTCGTTCACTATGGATTTACGAGCGCTCGTGGTGTGCCCGGACCAGGACTCCGCTAAATTGTTGATGATGATCCTGGCGGAACTGGGATTGGTGGCGGAACATACGCCGTCGATCACACACGGGAACGAATTAGTGGAGAGCCAGCCGTTCGATGTCGTGGTGCTGGATTATCGGGCGGATCAGACTTCAGAGGAATTTCTATCGCGGCTGAGGCAGTCCGCCAAGAACCGAAGCAGCATGCTGGTGGCAGTGGTTGACAGTGAGTTTAACGCTCGCCCGGTGTTCGGGCTGGGAGCCAATTTCGTTCTGTATCGCCCGCTTTCGCCGGAGCGGACGCGCATCAGCCTGCGGGCGGCGCGGGGGATGATGCGGCGGGAACGCCGACGGGCGCCACGGACTGCGGTTCATTCCACAACGAACGTGGCTTATCCGGGAGCGCCGGAGATGAACGCTGTGATGTCTGACCTAAGTGATGGTGGAACGTCGATTCAGACGTCGAGCCGGCTTCCGACGTCGTGCAAGGTGTATTTTGAATTTGCGCTACCGGGCCAAAAACAACTGGTGCGGCTCTCGGGAGAGGTGGCATGGCAAGATGCAAGCGGCCGCACGGGCATCCGCTTTCTGGACGTGCCGCAATCTTCGCGGCGCATGATGCAAACCTGGCTGCAGCAGAACAACCTGCAGGTGGCGCAGGCAGTGTCGCCGCAGCCGGCGACCAGCAAACTGTCTGGGGCGCCGTCGTTTGCGACGCAGTCCCATCATGTTGCGCAACCGAAGAGTGAACTTGGGCCGGCGGCAAGAGAAGCTACGCTGGTGACGAACGCCGGCAACCGTCGTGGGGAACGCCGTTTCGCGTGCAAGCTGGGAGCCGAAGTTTATCGTCTTGGAACGAGTGTGCCGAATCGCTGCACGTTGTCAGATATAAGCGAAGGCGGTTGTTATGTTGAAATGCCGTCCCCGCTCGCGGGACAATCGGGAGTAGAGATCCTGGTGCGCACGGTGGACGCGAAATTCAAGATCAGGGGTCAGGTGCTGGCCACGCACCCCGGATTTGGAATGGGCGTACGTTTTATTTTTAGGGACTCGGCCGAACGCGAAGAAATTCTGCGGTTGCTAGCCGTGCTGGCGGCGGGACCGGCCTTGGACGAACAAAGCCGCTGATCGGGCTCGCCTGTGAGATCGGCGCAAAGTTCATTCCGATCGAAAATCTGGCGCAGCTCTTTGGTACCCATCCTTCCGCATACGTTCCAATGTGATCTGGGCGTTCTCGAGCAACCCAATTAGGCTGAGACCGACGGGGGTTATTCCAACCCTTGCGGGAGATTCCGATGGAGAGCAGATTTCAGTGGACGGCGGAGTTTAGCGTAAAGAACGCCGCCATGGACGCGCAACACAAGCAGTTATTCGACATCCTGCGAGAACTTCACACGGCGATGCGTTTCGGCCACGGGAAGGATGTGCTTTCGGATGTATTGCGGCGGCTGATTGACTACACAGTGGATCACTTTGCGGCGGAGGAAAATTTGATGACGACAAACGGTTATCCTATGCTGATTAGCCACCAGTCCGAGCACAAAATTCTTACCGAGAAAGTTCTCGCCTTTAAAAAGGATTTTGATGAAGGGGCATGCAGCATCACGCCGGATTTGATGAAGTTTTTGGAGAACTGGTTAATGCACCACATTCAGAGTGTCGATCAAAAGTACGGGGAATTCCTCAGCGCCAAGGGAGTGCATTAGGGTAGGGAGGAAGAAAGAGTTGCTTCCCGGGTGTTCCGCGATCATGTGGCTAGCGGTTTTCTTTCTTTTTCAGCGACAGCTTGGCGGAAATAGTCTAGAGAGAGTTTTAAGCCGCTTTCCAGATCGACGCTGGGGGTCCAGTGCAACAGACGCTGGGCCTTGGAAATGTCGGGACGCCGCTGCTTGGGGTCGTCCTGGGGGAGTGGTTCGAACTTGATCTGGCTGACGGATCCGGTGGTGGCGATCACTTTCTGGGCGCACACGAGGATGGTGAATTCGGTTGGATTTCCAATATTCACAGGTAAGTGCTCAGACGATCGGGAGAGGCGCAGGATGCCATCGATCTCATCGCTGACATAACAAAAACTTCGCGTTTGGCTGCCATCGCCATAGACGGTGAGATCGTGGCCGCGGAGAGCCTGCCACATAAAATTGGGGATTACGCGGCCGTCGTTGATCTGCATACGCGGTCCATAGGTGTTGAATATGCGGAGAATGCGGGTGTCGACCTGGTGATAGCGACGATAGGCGGCGGTGACGGCTTCCGAAAAGCGCTTGGCTTCGTCGTAGACGGAGCGTGGACCGATCGGATTTACGTTTCCCCAATAAGTTTCCGGTTGAGGATGTACGAGGGGATCACCGTAGCATTCCGAAGTCGATGCCATCATGAATTTGGCGCCTGAGCGTCGGGCCGCTTCGAGTGCCTGGAAGGTTCCGTAGGAGCCCACTTGCAGGGTTTCGATGCCGTGGTCGGCGTAGTCCACGGGGCTGGCGGGGCTGGCAAAATGGAAGACGTAGTCGAGCGTTCCCCAGTCCGCGGGCTGGCAAACGTCCTTTTCCACGAATTCAAAGCGGGAATCGTTGCGGAGATGCTCGATGTTGGCAACGTTTCCGGTGAGCAGGTTGTCGGCGGCGACCACCGAGTAGCCCTCGCCTAGAAGTCCGTCGCAGAGGTGCGAACCGAGGAAGCCGGCACCTCCGGTTACTAAAGCGCGCCGGGTCATGCGTGGGTTGCCGGAACTGGTTCACTGGCGACGGGTTGCGTCGTATTTATTGGGATCATCCGCTCAGGCCCGCTCCCTTCTTTTGGAAAACTCGGGCAGTTCCTCGGCCAATACAGCCGGGCGCCCAATGCTGTAATAAGAAAATCCGTGTTCTAACATTACCGACGGATTGTACAGATTCCGTCCATCGAGCACGATCGGATATTTTAGCAGCGCGTGAAGGCGATCGAGATCGAGGGCAGCGAACTCTTCCCATTCCGTCAAGATCAAGAGGGCATCCGCGCCGGCCGCTGCTTGGTAAGCGTCAGAGGCAAACTCGACGCCGGAGGTCAGTACCTCGCGTGCGCGATCGATGGCGGCTGGATCATAGGCGCAGATGTGGCAGCCCTCGCGTAACAACTCCTGAACGAGGAGCATTGCGGGTGATTCTCGGATATCGTCGGTTCCGCCCTTAAAGGCGAGTCCCAAGACACCGAGGCGCTTGCCGCGGAAGGTCCACAAGACGCCGCGAACTTTCCGCAGGAAGCGCTGGCGCTGTTCTTCGTTGATGCGGTGGACTTCTTCGAGCAGACGAAAGTCGTATCCACTTTCTTTAGCCACGGCGCGGAAAGCCATCAGGTCTTTCGGGAAGCAGGATCCGCCGTAGCCAATTCCAGGATTTAAGAAGCGCGGGCCGATACGTGTATCGGTTCCGATGCCGTCGCAGACCTGTTGCACATTGGCGCCCACCGATTCGCAGATAGAGGCGACCGCATTGACGAAAGAAATTTTCATGGCCAGAAACGCATTGGAGGCATGCTTGATGAGTTCTGCGCTCCGGGTAGAGGTGATGATGAGCCGGGGGGGAATCTTCGCAGCCTCGGGACGCGGAATGGCATCTTGTCGCCCGTAGTACCATCCGCTGGTTAGCGGTTGATAAAGTTGCCGCATCGTGTCGGCGGCACGCTCGGTTTCGACACCGACGACGATGCGATCGGGATAAAGAAAATCGGTGACTGCCGTGCCTTCGCGCAAGAACTCGGGATTCGAAGCGACATCGAAGTGGGCGGGAGCGGCGCCGTTTCTGGTAATGATGGTGCGGATCCACTGGCTGGTGTAGACGGGGACGGTGCTTTTCTCGACGACAACCGTGTAACCGTCGATGCCGCCGGAGATTTCGTGGGCCACTGACTCGACGTAGGACAGATCGGCATCGCCGCTTTCGGTGGGAGGAGTACCAACGGCGATGAATACTGCCTCACTATTGCGGGTTGCGTGCTGGAGGTCCCTGGAAAATTGGATACGTCCGCCGCGATGACGGGTTAGCAATTCGGGCAGAAATTTTTCATGGATTGGCACAACGCCATCGCGCAGCGCTGCCAATTTGTTTTCGTCGTTATCGACCAGGACGACTTCATGTCCGAGATCTGCAAAACACGCTCCCGTTACTAGTCCTACGTAGCCGGAACCAACCACAGCGATGCGCATGGCGAGCCTTCTCCTTATTTTTTTCAATGCAAAACTTCTTACACATCCGGCTCGACGGTGTGCAGGTTTACTGTAACAGTCTTTTTGGCGCAGACATCCTGTCGAGTGAGTTATCCGATCCCGTCAGACCGAGAATGGGAAATTGAATGTCACAGATGGACGGAGCCGTCGCAGTTCCGTGGTATCGGGTGATGTTCTTCTTCATTGCAGGGAAGATTTTGCGTCGATGAAGAGAAAAAGCACCGTCTGGGAGAGGGGCGGCGGGGCGAAAGAATTTTTCGCGAAGGGACGTTGGAGACGTTCAATCCGCGATCGAGTGCAAGAATTTGCCTACATTGATTGAAAACTTCGATTGAACAGGAGAGCGGTTCGGTGTATAACTCGCTTGGATCGTTTGACTTGATACGATTGTCACTGGTCATCGAGATCCCTTCCCCAAGGTCTCCCAAGTGCTCTTTAGATAGGAACCTTTCAGGTTTTAGTTTTCCCGGAGGCGGTAGGTTATGCGCTATTTTTGTCTCTATTCGACGATTCAGCTCGTCCCACGCTTCAAGGCCGGATGTCGGTCTCAGTCTGGCGGATCAGCGGTCCGGCTAATTGGGATGACGTTTTTACTAGTCTTGAGCGCTTTTCTGGCGCCGTCGTTTGCGCAGCCTCCGATTCCGACCAGCCGTGTCGATAACGCACGCGACAACGCGAATACGCGGGAGACTCTGCTTACCCCCGCGAACGTCAACAAGAACAGTTTTGGACATCTCTTCAGTTTTCCTGTGGATTACGTCGTGATGGCACAGCCGCTCTACGTGCCGAACGTGAACATCCCGGCGCAAGGCGTGCACAACGTTGTTTACGTCGTGACGCAGGCCGACTCGGTGTATGCCATCGATGCCGACACCGGCGCACAGTTATGGTATGCGAGCGAGCTTTATGGTGGCACAACCGCGAGCGGGCAATATCTTCCGTGTGGGACGGGACCTGGATTCAATCAGGAGGGAATCGTCTCGACTCCGGTCATCGATACGACCACAAACACGATGTACCTGGTGGCGAAGACGGTGCTGAACGGGACCGTTCGCCATCATTTGCATGCGATCGACATTACGACCGGATTTGATCTGCCGGGCAGCCCGGTTTTAATTCAGGCAGAGAGTATGAGCAACGCAGGCCATCAAACCATCTTTAACAGCCTCCACGAGAAAAATCGACCTGGCCTTTTGCTGCTGAACGGCGTCATTTACATGGGCTTCGGATCGAACTCGTGTAACGATGGCGACACGGGTTGGGTGCTCTCTTACAGCGAATCGAGTTTGACGCAGCTTGGGGTTTTCAATACGTCGCCCGATTGGGGATTGACCTCGGTGTGGCAGGCGGGCGTTGGTCTCGCGGCGGACGAGGAGGGAAATATTCTGTTTGAGACTGCGGAAGCAGGCATCCACGGATTCGATGTGCCTACTGGTGGCCAAACTTACTGCAACAGCGTGGTGAAACTAGCGGGTCCCGATCTGACGCTCGCCGATTATTTCACTCCTTATGACGTGAACTTCCTCAACGAAAACGATCTTGATCTGAGTTCGACCGGCACTTTGATTCTCCCCGATCAACCTGAGCCCACGCCGCACATGGTTGTGGCGAGCGGTAAACAGGGATTCGTATACGTTCTGAACGGGGACCACTTGGGAATGTACGAGCCCAACGACAGCGGAGTGATCCAGGAATTCTCGCTTATCCCCGGGGAAACCGAAGGCACAGTCAAAGACGTACAATTTGGCTCGCCTGCTTATTGGAATAACACGGTGTATTTTGCGCCGAACGGTTCACCGATCCTAGCGTATCCGATCGTGGGTGGATTTTTGGGAAACCCCCCGGGAACGCCTGTGAAGACTGCAGGGGAGTATGCGGGTGGGCATTCGCCGTCCATATCGGCGAATGGCAACAATAACGGCATTTTATGGGAGCTCACCGGTCAATTACTCGCGTTCGACGCTACTTCTCTCGACTTGCTGTATACGACGAGTCAGGCACCCGGCGGTCGTGACAAGTTGCCGCCCATCGGCCATTTTGTAACCCAGACGGTAGCGAACGGCAAGGTGTATGTTGGGACGCAGAAAAGTCTGGAGGTTTACGGTCTTTTCCATGTGGCGACGGTGACGGGCGGAAACGGCCAAAGCGCAACGGTCGGAACGGTATTGGCCGCGCCGATCCAACTGCAGGTTGCCAATCCGTACACGGGACAGCCTGACGTCGGTGTGACTGTGACTTTCAGTGATGGCAACAAAGGGGGAATCTTTAATCCCACATCGGCGGTTACGAACTCGAGCGGTAGCGTTTCGACGTCTTATTCCGTTCCGAAGAAGGCCGGTACTTACAGCCTCACGGCTTCGGGGACGGGCTTTGGGAATGCGACTCTTACGGCGACCGCAACGGCAGGGAGCGCGATTAAGGTAATCGCCTTCGGAGGAGCGAAGCAAACCGGGGTCGCAGGGTCGACGTTGGCGAATCCGCTGGTGGCGCAGGCGCAAGACGCTTATAAGAACGGAGTCGCCGGGATCACGGTGAGCTTCACGGCCAACAAAGGCGCGATTCCGAGTCCGGCAACATCGGTCACGGATGCGAACGGTATGGCTCGGGCCACGCTGCAATTGCCGACGACCGTCGGCACCATCACGGTGACGGGGAGTGCGACGGGGTTCAAGAACATTTCTTATGTGGAGTACTCGGTGGCCGGGTCCGCGGCTACGATCGCTGTTACAGGGGGAAATAATCAGACTACGAAGGCGGGAACGCAATTGCCGGTGGCGCTGACGATTCTAGTTAGCGACCAGTATGGCAATCCGGTTTCGGGGAATAGCGTGGCGTTTTACGATGGCGGCGCAGGAGGAACATTCTCGGGCCCGAATCCTGTTCTAACTGGGACGAATGGAACAGCGAGCGAGTTGTATACGTTACCGGCGTCTCCGGGGTCGATCACGATCACTGCGACGGCTACGGGTGTGACAAGCCCGGCGGTTTTTCACGAGACCGGACAGTAGTCAAGCGAGAGACTTTCTACCGATTTCGGGCAAACGGTGCCGGGCGAATCGAGAAAAGGCTGTGTGCTGGCAGAGGGCGATTGGACCAGGTTAGTGTCCTGAATAAAGGTCAGGAAGGCTTCAACACGTCAGGGCCAGCGCTGGGCACCGAGCTTTTGACTTGTGCTGCAAAAGAAAAAAACTGATCCCCTACCCGCCTTCTTGGGCAATTGACTTCCCGTGGTTTTCGAGGGAGACTCCCCTTTATTGTTGCTTTTGGCGCACCAGCGGAGGGCGGCTAGAACAGTCCTGTTCCCGCAGTCTATGGCGAGGTCCGAGTTTCTTCCCGAAGATGGGCACTCCGAGGCGACCCACGATCTTGAGGAGCACATCCTCGCCGGTTTTCCGCCAGAACTTGCCCTGGATCTTGTACTCAACGAGGTGATCGTGCGTGCCGCGGAGGCGACTCACGCTTCGTCCGCTGCGCTGGCACTGTGCCGGGGGGATGAGATGGTGTGCCGGGCGGCGACCGGCCCCTTAGCCCCGGGACTTGGCCTAGCGATTAGTACGCGCGACGGGCTTTCAGGCGCATGCCTAGAAACTCGCCAACCGCAGCTGTCCGTGGATACGGAATTCGATCCGCGTGTTGATCCGATTATTTCGCGTCGGCTGGGGATTCGATCGATCCTGATCGTGCCGGTGTTCGATAACGGAATCAAATCAGAGTTCATCGGCATTCTGGAAGTGTTCTCGCCCTCGCCAGCCACTTTTTCGAACCACGAGCAAGCACTTCTCGAGGATTTTGCTGCGCAGTGCGCCCTGCTTCGTCGTCGGGCGATGGAGCGGCCGCAGCATCCGACCGATCGCAGCAACACGGCAGCGATCGCCAGGCGCGAAGAGCCATTGGCGCGCGACACTTCGGAGATTGAAGCAGAAATGCCGGTCGCCCGAGGGCTCACGTTGTTTGATTCTGATGCGAATCGATCCGAGCCGTCGGAGTTGCGGATGACGCAGCCCGTGGTGAAAATGCCTGCCTATGAAACTTGGGTTTTGGTTCTGGGAACATTCACAATTCTCGCCACCGTCGCACTGAGTTTCATGATTGGGTCGCGCATTGGATGGTTGAGTTTGTCTCGCAGGGCGACGCCGGAGTTGCCATCTTCGAGCCAGATCGCGCGGGAGGATATCTGCCCTGGAACAGCTGCTGGTTGTGCTGCAGGACAAAGCTCGGTTGCGAGCCCCGCTGTTTCGTCGAAATCTTTTCCTGCACGAAGAACGGAGGGAAGAGTTTCGGCAGCAGCGATCAAAGAAAATCCGGGTGCCCGCGATAACGACGAGCTGGTGGTGTACGAAAAGGGCAAGGTGGTATTTCGCATGAAGCCGTCTTCGCCCCAAGGCGACGGAGCGGATCGGGAAGCAGGGAATCGAGATTCGGGGGAAACCACGAGTCATTCTGTCGTCCAGGCGGCTTCGATCCGGCAAATCGCTGCTCCGGGGAATCTGCGCGCGAATGCGACGGAGGACAATCGGGCGATCGGGATATGGCTGTCTCCATCGGATGCGGATTCGCGGCTGCTCCAGCGTGTCGAACCGCGGTATCCGGCGGAAGCTTTGGCAGCGCACATAGCCGGAGATGTCGTGCTCAAAGTTTGGGTGAGCGAGAAGGGAACCGTTTCCACGGTGAGCGCGGTAACGGGAGATCCCATTCTGGCACGCGCGGCCAGCGAGGCGGTCCGCAGGTGGCGATATAAACCTTATGGCCCGCAGGGGCGACTTGCGCCGTTCGAGACTGATGTTACTTTGAGTTTCAGCCTACCCCAGTAGCGCCGGCCGGACGGAATATGAGCGAACTTCGCGAGTCTGTGAGGAAGTGATTACCCGTTTACGATAACTAGTTGCACTCGTAGTGTTATTTCGGGGGGAATTTCTATAGCAGTTCTTGTACGCCGTTGAGCTCTGTGATGTACTTAAGCTGGGGCCGGTTCCACTCGAAGGGCAATCTTATGAAGCAGTGTTTCACGAGGCAGTTATGGCGTGTGGCTGCGCTCGCAGTCGGCATTCTGGTCGTCAGAGGAGCTGCCTTCGGTGCGAGTCAGTATGTAATTACGAATGACGATCCTGGGGTCAGTTTTTTTTCCGTCGGCCCAAATGGGGCGCTCACTTTGGCACAGGAAGTGATCGCAGGCGGTTTCGGGACGGTGGCAGGATTCTTTGGCGCTGATCGGCTCGGCGTGCTCAACAGCGGAAACCAGCAATGCGTTTATTCGTCGGCCGCGTCGACTGCGACGGTTACGGGGATCATCGTTTCCAGTCTTACGCTTGGTGGCAGCGCGACGGGATCGCCGACAGACGGCGGGACTTCGAATGGGATTGGGCTGGCTGTGAACAGCCAGTATTTGTACGCGAGTTTCACCGACTCAAACACGATCGGAACCTTTCAGGTTCAACCGGGATGTTCGTTGACGTTTGTGAATGATGTGGCGGTGTCGGGATTAGCGGGTGGCATCATCAACGGGATGGCGATTCACGCCAACATACTGATAGCGACGTATACCGATGGGTCCATCGAATCGTTCGATATATCCAATGGCACACCGGTGCCGCACGGGGATAAGCAGTATTCAACCGCTACGCTGCAATCGCAGGACGCGACCTATCCAAATTCGATCGATATCACGAGCGACGGCCACTATGCGATTTTTGGAGACACATCGACGTCTGTTGTGGTCGAAGTTTCGGATATTTCCTCGGGCAAGTTGACGCCGACGATCGTGTACACGGCGACAAACAGCATCAGTTCCAGCAACTTGATACTGAGCCCTGATGAAAGCGTGCTCTATATCGTGAATACGCAAGGGGCGGCGGTAAGCGTGATGTTCTTTGATAAGACGACAGGGACGCTTTCTGTGGGCTGCAAGTCAGGACGAATCAGGGGACAATCCACGGCGTGGTCCTACCTGGCAGGAGCCGCGTTGGCCAGTACCACTGGGAACGGCGGAGGAGTGTACGTTGCCGAGTTTGGGGCGCCGTCGGGAATCGCGCTCGTAAGTCTAACGGTGAGTGGGCAGAGTTGTTCGCTAGAGGAAGCGAAGGCTTCGGCGTTCGCCGACAGGAACAGTCTGGGATTGTTGTCGATCGGCGCTTTTCCGCCGAGATCTTTCTAGGCAAGCTGGAAGTCATCTGCGAATTTGGCAAGAAAGTGTAAGGAGTTGGAAATGTCCTCGCGCCTCAAATGGTCGCTGCTGATTGTTGTATGTGGAATTTCCTTTCTGCATTTGCGGGCGGATGATTGTCCGGCGCGGCCGACTTCCGGCACTGTCGTCACCGATCCATTTGCCATTTACTCGCAGAATGGAGTGCTGAGGGCCAACTTCACGCTGGCGCACTCGGTTGACGAATTCGGATATACACACTACTGCTACAAATACAACACAGGTGGCCAGATCGAAGAAGCACCGACGTTACGCTTGAATCCTGGAGACACGCTTAACCTTGAAGTGGCAAATCGGATCAAGGATAGCGATTCCATGAAGTCGGCCATGAAAATGAACATGTCCCCTTCCGAGCAAACGTGCGGCGATGGTGGTGTGGTGACAGTCGATTCCACGAACGTGCATTTTCACGGATTGAATGTACCTCCAATTTGCCATCAGGACGATGTGATCGACACGATCATTCAGCCGGGCACACCGGCGTTTAAATTCAGCATCCAGATTCCGACAACTGAGCCACCCGGTTTGTATTGGTACCATCCCCACATTCATGGCTTCACTGAGTTTCAGGTGAACGGCGGAGCGGCGGGTGCGATTGTTGTGGAAGGCATGGAAAAGTATCGACCTGAAGTTGCGGGGCTCACGGAACGCATCTTCGTGATTCGCCAGCAATATCTTGTGCCGTGGATCCCCGGCCCCTATCAAACGAGCATCAACCTCCAGGTTGCTCCGGCAGTAGGTCTGAAACCGATTATTCAGATGCAGCCGAATGAACAGCAGTTTTGGCGTGTGGCGAATGCGTCCTTACAAGACTTTCTGGAATTGCAGGTATTGAGTAACGACAGGCCGACAGATCTGGAAATGATCGCGCTCGATGGTTATCCGCTGGCCAAAACGAGAAAAGAGAAGACGATACTCATCCCGCCTGCCGGACGCGCTGAATTTGTCGTGACGGCTCCTCCGGTTGGAAACAGCGCAATTTTCTTCACCCAGGCTTATTCCACGGGACCGACCGGGAACGCCGATATTTCGGCTGTTCTGGCCGACATCCAGGTCGGTGATGGGAACACGAAGCAGTCGGCAAAGCAAGTTTCTCAGCCGGCACCGGCTCAGGCTGTGCTTGTTCAGCCGACGTCGAAAATGCCAAAGAACATCCCGCCCGCATCGTTTTCTGATTTGAAATTTTCCGAACTGGAAAATGTCAAAGTGACGGCGGAAAGAAAGCTGTTTTTCTCGGAAGAATTCGGCGGCACGAACGGTCCGATCGAGTTTTACATCACGGTGGATGGCCAGAAGCAGAAGGTTTTCGAGCCGGACGAGAAGCCGGTGATCACGACCAAGGTGGGAGCAGTTGAGGATTGGACGATCGAAAACCGCGCGTTGGAGACGCACGCCTTTCACATCCACCAGATTCATTTCAAAGTTCTAGAGGTGAGTGGCAAGCGCGTTCCGGATAACGATCTGCGCGACACGATCGAGATTCCTTTCTGGACGGGAACCGGGCCTTATCCCAGCGTGAAGGTTCGCATGGATTTTCGTGATCCGACGACTGCGGGAACGTTCGTATTTCATTGCCACATCTTGTTACATGAAGATCTGGGGATGATGCACAAGATTCTGGTCGAACCGTAACGCAGTTCTGAGAACAAGATTTGGAGAGCGCGATGATGTGGAAGAGAATGGTGATTGTGGGAGTAACTTGCGGCTGGCTCTTGCTGCTTGCCGGATATGTCACTGGAACACACAACGCGGCGGTGGCGTATGCGGGCGCGCCGATGCAGAGCGCGGTGCCGAAAGCCTACGGACGCCTCGCTGCAGTCATCCCGGACTCTATTGGGACGGGTTTGGTTTTTGAAGACGCGGAGGGCGTGATTCGCTTCGTGAGCGTCAACGGGATGAAAGAAGGGGAACTGGCCCGTTACGACGGGAAGGCGACGCATGGTGGGATCCCGCGAGCCTACGGACATCTGGTGAGCGCAGTGGTGAACAATGGCAATACGGCGCTGATATTTGAGGATGCGCACGGGGTGATTCGGCTGGTGACTTTGGCGGGAGTAACTGAAGGGGAATTGACCCGGAACTGAACTCGTAATAAACAGGATCCGTAAGCGAAAGGTGGCCCCCCTTACGAGAAAGCCAATTCTTTGGCGCGCTGCACCGCTTTTACCACGGCCTTGATCAAGGTGACGCGCAGTTTGCCCTCTTCCAATTCCATGATCCCGTCGATGGTACATCCCGCGGGAGTGGTGACGGCGTCTTTCAAGAGGGCGGGGTGATCTCCGGTTTCGAGGACCACTCGGGCGGCGCCCATCGTCGTCTGGGCCGCTAGCAAGGTGGCGATGTCGCGCGGCAAGCCGACTTTTACTCCCGCCTCGGCCAGCGATTCAAGAATGATGTAGATATAAGCGGGGCCGCTTGCGGACAATCCGGTGACCGCATCCATGTGCTTCTCGTCGACGACCACGGTCCGTCCCACAGCGTCGAAAAATTTCGTGGCGATTTCAAGGTGTTGGTTGCTGGCGAATTTGCCTTTGCACAGAGCGGTCATTCCGGCGCCCAAAACGCACGGAGTGTTGGGCATGGCTCGCACCACGGCAACTTCTTTCTCTACGGCACGTTCGATCATGTCGGTAGGGACGGAAGCGGCTACTGAGATGATCAGTTGCTTCGAGCTCAGATGGGCGCGGATTTCGCGGACGACGTCGGCCACCACCTGGGGCTTGACGCAGAGAAAAATGATGTCGGCGTTCTTTACGGCTTCGGAGTTGTCGGTGCCGGCGTGCACTTTTAATTTCTCTTTGAGGGTGCGAGCGCGGTCGGCGTGCGCCACGGTTGCCCAGGTTTGACTGGGAGACATTAATCCGTCGCGCAAGAAAGATTGAAGCAGAATGGTGCCCATTTTCCCGGCACCCAATACTGCAAATTTCTTTTTCGAGCTTGGACGTTGCGCCATGCGATTCTTCTCCGTACAACAACAAATGGGGATAACTCTAGATTACACGGTCCTTCGTCGGTGTTGTTGAGCGGTGCGGCATGGCGCGGTTGCGGGGGCAGCGTTTCAGTTTTTCAGAATCTCGGCAGGCACCATTTTCAGGATTTCGCGGCCGATGGGAAGGGAAGCGGTAGCCGCGGGGGATGGAACGTTGAGTACGTGCAAGAATCGTTGCCGCGCTACAAAGCGGAAGTCGTCTACGAGCGAGCCATCGGGCGCGACGGCTTGAGCGCGCACGCCCGATCCGCCGCGCGTCATATCTTCGAAGCACACTTCCGGGATGAGGCGTTGACAGGATCGAACAAACTCTTTCTTGCGGAGCGAGCGGCGAAACTCTTGGAGGCCGTTTTTCCAGTGGACCCGAGACATGGCGCGAAATCCAGCATCGGAGAGTAGCTCTGCGGCTTGGCCCAAGTCGAAATCTCGAAAACGGTAGCCCTCGCGGCGAAAGGCTAGGACGGCGTTCGGTCCAGCATCGATAGTGCCATGAATTCGACGGGTGAAGTGGACGCCGAGAAAAGGATACCGTGGGTCGGGCATAGGGTAGATGAGATTTCGCAAGAGCGAGTGGCGGGAGGGCGCCAGGTCGTAATATTCCCCGCGAAAGGGAACGATGATCATTCCGGGATCGTCGCCCGCGAGGCGGGCTACACGATCGCTGTACAAGCCGGCGCAATTCACAACATAACGGGCAGAGAATTCTGCGGTGGTGGTTCGGACGACAACGCGACCGCGCGCGCTGGCCGGATGATGAAATCCGATGACTGCGGCGCCGGTTTTGACCTGGGCGCCATTGTTCGTGGCAATCTCCGCGTACTTTGTGGTGACTGCGGCGTAATCGGTGATGCCGGTGGAGGGCACGAGGAGGGCGCGAACTCCGCCGACATGCGGTTCGAAATCGAGCATCTGCTCACGGGACAGCAAACGCAGGCCTGTAAGGCCATTTTCTATGCCGCGCGCGAGGAGACCGTCCAAGCGCGATGCTTCTTCCGTGTTGGTTGCGACAATGAGCTTTCCACAAACCTCGTGCGGGATAGCGTGGGTGGAGCAGAACTCGACCATTTCGCGGGCACCCGCGACGCAGAGGCGCGCCTTCAGCGATCCGGGCTTGTAATAGACGCCGCTGTGAATGACTCCGCTGTTGTGCCCGGTCTGGTGGCGCGCGAGGCCCGACTCTTTTTCGAGGACGACGAGGCGGAGACCGGGGTAGGTCTGGCTGGCGTGCATGGCGAAGGAGAGGCCGACAATTCCGCCGCCGATAACGGCGATGTCATGGGTCATGGGCTGAGCGCCAATCGCGGAGCCTTTGGCGAAGGCTAATACTTTACTGCACTCTCGATCAAACTTGTGATGGCTTGTGAATGATGCCCTGTTAACAAAGACCAAGGTCAACAGCCGCGGGTGGGGAAGCCCGCGCCCCGCGGGCGGGTCAGGAACTACCGATCCAAATGCCGACAGCGAATACGAGCACTCCGCCGACTACGACCTGAAACGCTGCCGAGAGGAGTGGGGTGTCCATATAGCGGTTTCGAATCCAGGCAATGGTCGCGAGTTCAAGAGCGACGATGATCACGGCCGCGATGAAGGCGACGTGGAAATTGCTCAGCAAGAACGGAAGAGTATGGCCGATTCCGCCGGCCGCCGTCATTAGACCGGTCACTGCGCCGCGTAACATGGGGCGACCGCGTCCTGTCATTGATCCGTCATCGGAAAGGGCTTCAGCGAAGGCCATCGAGATGCCGGCGCCAATCGAGGCTGCGAGGCCGACGAGAAAAGCATCATGGCTGCTTTTGGTGGCGAAAGCCGCAGCGAATACCGGCGCAAGGGTTGATACGGAACCGTCCATTAGGCCCGCGAGGCCCGGTTGGACGATCTGCAGCACAAATAACCGGCGCTGGGCTTCTTCTTCTGTCTTTTTTACCGAGGCGCCCATGTTCTCGGACATGGCTTCGGCTGCGACTTGATGCTTGCGCTCGATCTCCTCGAGATCGCCGAGCAGTTTGCGGATGCTGGCATCGGTCACCTGTCCAATGGCTTTGCGATAGAACTGGCGCGTCTCCATTTCCATCAGCTCAGCCTGCTTGCGGGCGTCGGAGATTTTTAGCGGGCGGGTCAGCCACATGGGACGACGGCGGATGAAACCCTGCACGTCCTCGCGCCGGATCAGCGGAATGTGCTCTCCGAAGCGAGTGCGGTAGGTTTCGAAGAGAGAGGCCCGGTGTTCGGATTCCTCGGCACCCATGTTGTCGAATAATTGTGCGGTTGCTGGATAGGTCTCGCGCAAACCCTCGGCGAAGTCGGCATAGACGCGTCCATCTTCTTCTTCGAGGGAGATTGCCAGCGCCAGAATCTCGCGCTCCGACAAATCTTTGAATTTTCGTGCCATGCCGATAAGTGTACTGTCTCTGAAATTGGTTGTGATGTTTTCTAGTGTGGTGCGGACTAGAGGTGAGAGATTCGCGCGTAAACTCGGCAAAGAGTGCCGGGTTTGAACTCGGCATATTTTGCCGAATGGCACCTGATCGTGGCTGTTAGAGGTCGGGATAATTTGCAAGTGCTGCAAATGGTGTGTTTGCTGTTTCAGGAGGCGGGAGGTGCGATGGCATGCGGCGTGCATCCTCCTAGTTGAGTGCGGCAGGGCTTTCGTAGTCCGCGAGCTTTGCCGTCCATCTGGGAAACGTATTCGAGCTAACGGCATAGCTTTATTTCACAGCGAGGTACATGAATGTCGATATCTGGTATTCCGAGCAGCATCTTCAGTCCGTCGCAATCTACTTCGGCCAGCAATCCTATCCAACAGCAATTTCAGCAACTTGGGCAATCGTTGCAGACGGGCAATCTTTCCTCGGCGCAATCGGCGTTTGCCACTTTGCAGCAGGAGTTTTCGCAATCGATTTCGAACAGCGGCGCGAGTTCCACGCCTGGCTCGACGGCGGCTGGCTCCAGTGCGATCGCGCAAACCTTCAATCAGCTTGCGTCCGATCTTCAGTCGGGTAACCTGACCGCGGCACAGAAAGATTACTCCAGCATTCAGCAGGATTTCCGGGCGAAGGGCGGTCCGGAAAGGAACCATTTGCACAATCACTATCGCGGCAACACGGGTGGTCAGGGAAGTGAGCCAACCTCGGCAACAGGATCGCCCATTCAGAATACCCTCCTACAGGACTTCAGTCAGGCGAGTCAGGGCGTTTCGTCGACTACGTCGGCAGGTGCGCAGCAGGCTTATGCCACGCTGCAGCAAGCGTTGCAGCAGTTTGCTTTGGGAGGAAATCTAAGCGAACAGGCTAGTGTTCTTTCAGCACAACCGGCAGTTTCGCTGGAGGCTTAGTGACATAGGATCAAGTGCAAGGTCAAAGGCCGCGGGCGAGGCTCGCGCCACATAACCGAGAAGGCATCCGCCGTCAGAAAGCCGGCGGGTGCTTCTAGCGTGATTCAGATCACAGCGTCCTGTCCGTATTCTTCGATATCGTAGTTGTAAGGATATGGACGCATTTTCGATTCTGACTAACCGCAAGCGCGCAATCGTCGCTCTGGTGCATTCTGGCATTTTTCTGGTGATCGCGATCCGCCAGATGATCGGCGCGAGTCCGGCGGCAGGACTATGGGTTAGGCCCGTGTCGACGGTCACTTGGGTTCTGTGTGGGATTTTTACGGTTGTGTCTTCGATTCTGCTGTGGCTGTATCTGATTTCGCGCGGGTGGATGGAGAGAGGCTATTTCGGACTTTGCACGGTGAGCGCCAGCTCAGGGCTGCTTCGAACCGCAGCTGGAGATCAGGCATTTCATGCCGGGATCTATATCCGAGTGGTGATGCTGGTGAGCGCGGTACTGGTGGGCCTTTTGATCATCCGGGTACATTCTCGAGAAGGACCGGCCACGAGCGAAACGACCTGCGCCGAAACTACATAGAATCGCGTAGAACGCCTAGCGCCCTTCTAAGCTCCGTACTCCATCCCTCTGTAACGACAACAAATCAATCCTTGGATACGGCAACGCTTGAAATAGGGCGGACGCAAGGTATTTGCGCGGGCAAACCTGCGCCGTTGTGCGGTCGAAAAGCGGCAACCAGGGCGGCGTATCAAGGCATCTGAGACACAACGTTAGCTCGCCGAGAGGAGTGTCCCCAATGTCTAAAATTCCTCGCATCTTCGTCCTGGCACTGTTGTGCGCCGCTCTGGCCGTCTCTGCTGTTGCCGCAACCTTAACTACCGAAGTCCTCTATGTAAACGAAACTCAATCCGAAGCCAGTTCGCTACTTACATACAACGTGAACTCTGAGACCGCCGTCGCGACGCAAGTTGGGAGCCCGTTAGCCGTTGGCGGCAACAATGTCATTCCGGTGACGATTGACGGCAAGAATTACATTTACGTTTGGGATGGTACGGATGTATGGGTGTATCCAACGAATGCGCAAGGCGAGCCCGCATCAACCTTCTCGCAGGTTCTGGCCTTCAACTTTGCCTATCCCGTGAACACATTTCTGGTCGATCCGGATCATAAGTTTGCGTACGCAGCGGTCACCTGGTTGGATCAGGAGGACAATTCGGATGCGGCGATCAGCCTTTTTACGATCGATCAGTCGAACGGGATGCTGACCGACACGCAGGAGGTTGTCGCGTCTTATTCCAGCTACTATTTTCCTCTCACGAGTTTCAGCTTTGGGTTAGCGGGGAATCGAATGTTCGTTGGCATCCTGGACGACGGTCCTTTCACATGCAATCCCGGGTTTGATTACTACACCGTAAATCAAACAACCGGTGCTCTGGGAAAGATCACTCCGTTGATTGAGGTGAATACCGATTGCGGGGGGACTTCGTCGGTTGCCGTTACTGATCGGCTGATCGGAGTGGAAAACGCCTGTTGCGGCGCTGGAAGCGGCACTCTCCAGATTTTCGAAGAGTCCCATCCTAAGCAGGCTGTAATTACTTGCCAGTCTGCAGACATACCGTTCTGTGGGGACGATGCGTTTGGGCTAAGCTTCGATCCTTTGAGCGATAACATCATCTTTCCGGATGAGGACGCGAATCAGACCGACATCGGGCATATTGACCTTGGAACCTCTGCGATCGTCCCCAGTCCATCGACGCTGCAGGGACTGCCGTCGGTCTATTTCAGTCCGGACGACAAGTTGCTTTATGCGTTGTATCCCTCCAATCGAACGGTGACGCAGACGAACATTCTTGTTAACTCGTTTCACGTCGGCACGGGGAAGATCACCGACAGCACGTCGGTTCCGGTGCAGGGTACAGTAACCGTAGCTGCGACGACGTTGAAGAATTAAGGGCAGGGACTGAATGTGCGACAGCATTGACCACTGAGGGCACGAAGGTACACAAAGGGAAAGTTGATAGCGAAACCTTCGTGATCGACCGTGACTTTGGCTCACGGGACGATTGCCACGGCGAGGCTGACTCAGTGAACGGGTAAATTTGCGTTCAAGGTGACGACGCGATTGCGGCCCTCCTTCTTGGCTTGAAACATTCTATCGTCGGCCAGGGCGAAGAGTTCGGATGTCGTTTCTCCGTCTTGGGGGAAACTGGCTAAACCGGCGCTGATCGTCACGTGAACCTTTTGCCCACGCTTGGGTAGTTCGAATGAAGTTTGCGCCACTAACTCGCGCACGGATTCCAGCTTCTGCTGGGCAGTCTCAAGTTCGGTCTCGGGAAGGATCACGAAGAATTCCTCTCCACCGTAGCGTCCAGCGGTATCGCTTTGGCGGAAAGATTGGCGAAAGATCTCTCCCAGTTTGCGCAAGACCAGGTCGCCCATGGGATGGCCATAGGTATCGTTCAGGAATTTGAAGCGATCGGCATCGATCACTGCAATGGTTAGCGGAGTGCGATAGCGGCGGGCGCGGCTGAGTTCAATGGAGAAGCGGTCGTCGACATAGCCGCGGTTCAAAAGGCCGGTCAACGGGTCGCTGGTTGCGAGTTGCAGCAGCGTCTGGCTGCGAGCCACTAGCGCGACGCTGAGGGCGGCAGCGATGAGCATAATGATCAATCTTGAGATCTGCGCCGACCATCCGAAGACTCCGTAGTAATAGGGGGAAAAGGTGGCACTGTTGAGATCCCAATGTCTCGAAGTGAAAAAGACGATCCCAAAATACTCGGTACAGGCCAATAAGCCGGCGGTGATGCAGACTCGTTTGTCATAGCGCAGACTGGTGCTTGCGATCGCGAGAAAATAGCCTTCAAAAACAACTTTGCTGTTGACCGCTGTGTGCGGCTCGTTCATGAGCAGAAAGAGCACCAGAGCGCCGCTCACCAGCGTGACGTCAAACGCGCTGCTGGCAAAGCTCAGCCAAGACGGGTTGTACTCGCGCGACAGCAAGAAGTAGACAAGGATGGAAACGACGAAAGTCGTGATGGTAACGCTGAGGCCAACGATGCTTTCTGTTCGATCGACCGGAAAAAAAGCAGTGTTGATGGCTGGAATTAGCAGGAGCAATGTTGCCAGCGACAGTCGCACTTTGGCGACTAGCAATTCGCCCGCTAACCCAGCTCCCGCGAGGACTGGGTCAGGCTTTGACCACAAGGATACCAAGAAAGTCTTCAGGCTGGAATTCATAGCTGGATTTGTAGCGATGCCCCGTTCAGTTCAGCGTTCTAAAACCCAAGCAAAATATCGTGCGGACTCGGGGAAGGAGTCCCTGTGTCAGACAAGCTTTGTCACACAGGATAGAGAAGTCAGATCATCGAAGCAATAGCTTTTCGGAGTCGCTGGCAAACAAAATAACCAGTGGGTGCGATTTCCAGATCTCGTTTCAGACGACGTCGCCGTTCCACCAGGGACGGGCACTTTCAGGGGAAATCTCGACTCTAGCTTTCGGTTGCCTTGACGCCGGCGTCGACTTCGGATTGCCCGAAGACCTGATTGGCTCCCATATGAGCGGGAGCTGGGGCCAGCATTTGCTCTTTGCGATACACCAGGTTACTGGCGTTAAACGTAGCTAGCTCAAATCCATGCCCGTGCGTGATCGCGTCGGTGGGGCAAGCCTCTACGCAATAGCCACAGAAAATACAGCGATTGTAATCAATGTTATAAACCTTGGCGAAACGTTCCGCCCCGGAAACCCGTTTTTCTGCGGTGTTTTCTGCCGCTTCGATATAAATGCAATTTGCCGGGCACGCCGCTGCGCAGAGGAAACAGGCGACACATTTTTCGAGTCCGTTTTCGTCGCGCTGCAAGACGTGCATGCCGCGAAAACGTTCCTGAAACATCGCTCCCTTGGTTGGGCCGGGACCGTCGGGATAATTTTCGACGATGGACGGTTGAAACATTTCCCGCAGGGTGATGCTCATTCCCTGGGCAATCGCTCCGATGTTCTTAATCACGGACATACCTCAACAGTATAGCGGATGCGCTGTTTTTGCGGGGCGGGCTGCTGGATTCGCAGAAAGGGCCGATCGTGATGGAAGGAAGGCGGAAGGCGCAGGTTACCCGCAAAGGCTACCAAGGTTGGGGAGCCTTTCGTGGACGTGGAAATCTGTGGTGAATGCTTGAAACTCTACGGTTGTGCTGGCTCCTTGTGGCGCGACAGAGTGGCGTTGCGGATTCTATGCTTCGGCGCAGTTGGTGTTTAAATATTTTCGCGTTTTTCTTTTTCTTGGTCTGTCTGGTCGTGATTGGCGGATGTTTGCGGCGTGCTCTGGGTCAGCAGCAGTCTCGCACTCCGTCTTCAGTTCGTCACAGGGCGGACGATCACGGTCCCGATCATCGAGATAATTTGAGCTCGAACTGGAACCAGCGGGGACGAAGTGTGCCTTTGGGGGAATCGGCGGCGAATCTTCGGTTCCGTGCCTACCGTCAAAAAATGGCCATGCGAGCCGCGCGTGCGGCATACGCCAATGCGACGGGCGAGAGGCACAATCACGTTTTAAAGGGCTCTGCGTTCGGCTTACCGGAGACTTCAACTCCGTGGGCGTCTGCTGGGCCTGCTCCGCTCGCCTCCGACGCAACGGGCGATGGAGGGCAGGATTACAACTGGGTATCAGGGCGGGCGACCTCGGTTGTCGTGGACCCGGGTGACGCCTCAGGCAACACGGTTCTGTTGGGCGGTGCGTATGGCGGATTGTGGAAGTCGACGAATGCCGGAAGCTTGAATTCAAATCCCGAGGCGGTGACCTGGCAGGCGCTGATCGACGATCAACCTACGCTGGCGGTGGGAGCGATTGCGCTGCAACCTGGCAATAGTAAGGTCATCCTGGTCGGAACGGGAGAAACCAACAGTTCGGGCGATTCCTATTACGGGTTGGGGATCTTGCGTTCTACTGACGGAGGTGTGACATGGACGCAAATCCAGACGGCGAGTACAGGACAATCTTTTCTGGGGGTGGGTTTCAGCAAGATCGCATTTAGCACCGTGCTGCCCAATGTGGTAGTCGCCGCGACGGCCGGGGATAATGGGTTGGATCTCGGTCTGGAGGAGGATGGCAACTCGACGGCGCGAGGGCTCTATTTTTCGCAAGACGCAGGGGTCACGTGGAGTCGCGTCATTCTGTCCGACGGAGCCGTGCCTGCATCGGCCACATCCGTGTTTTACAACCCGAACCAGGGCAACGCGGGGACGTTTTACACCTTTATTCGCCGTCACGGACTTTACTCGTCGACCGATGGACAGCACTTCACGCGGCTGAGCGCCCAACCAACGCCAGGTCTCGCGGCGGGCAACTGCCCGGCCGGTATCAATTCGTCCTCATGCCTGATCTATCGGGGCGAGTTTACGGTGGTTCCGGGCCGCAACGAGATGTACGTGTGGGTTGTCGATGTGCAACCGGACTTGGAGGGGAATCCGGCGGCGGTGGATGAGGGCATATGGTTGTCACTGAACGGCGGGGCTACCTGGAATCCGATTCCCGACAACGGAATTACCAATTGTGGAGATGATGCATTTGGACCAGAAGACAGCGGCTGCGGCGTCGAGCAGGGTTGGTACAACCTGGAACTGGCGGCAATTCCGAATGGGGCGGGAGCTACCGATCTCTATGCCGGAGCGATCAACCTTTATAAGTGCACGCTGACTGGAGGGACCGTTTGCTCGCAGGGTGATTGGATCAATCTGACGCATGTTTATGGGTGCAACCCGCTGGCGGCGCCGGCGCATGTGCATCCTGACCAGCATGGCATTGCGTTCATGGTCGCAAACGGCAAATCGCCGGGATACTTTGCGCACGATGGCGGAATCAGCCGGACTCTCGATGGTTACGCCGATCTGAATAGTGGCAGTTGCTCGGGCAGTAACGGATTCGATAGCCTGAGCCAAAGCTTAGGGTCAATGACGGAGTTTGTTTCGGTCTCAATCCACCCGACCAGCGCCGATATTCTACTGGGAGGGACGCAGGACAACGGGTCTCCGAAGACGAGTACGGCTACCACTAGTAGCACGTGGCAAAATGCGCTGGGCGGCGATGGTGGATTCAATGCCATTAACCCGGTGAATCCGAACGAGTGGTTCGCTTCCAATCCTTACCTCACAATCCTGAAGTGTGAACTCGGAACGGCCTGCAACGACAGCGGATTTGTGGAAGTGGTGAGCCCCGCCAATCTCGGGGGAGATCAAGGTGCGTTCTACACGCCATACATATTGGATCCGCAAAATAGCAGTGAACTTCTGGTGGGAACCTGCCGGGTATGGCGCATCAGCACGAGCGGGACCTCACCGCTCGCGCTCAGCGGAGATTTTGACACGTTAGGGACGGGAGCGTGTACGGGTGGAGAGATCAACCTGGTGAATGCGCTGGCGGCGGGCGGACCGAACGAGGTTCCCAGCAACTCGTCGGTTGTTTACGCCGTCACGAACGGTTATGGGCCGCTCAGCGGGAGCCCGGGCGGTGGGGAAGTGTGGGTGACAACCAACGCCGGTGTCGTCCCAATGGCGAACGTGACGCAGAATGTGAATCCGAATGGTTATGCCATTTCGTCGGTGGCGATTGATGGGTCCGATACCTCGGGCAACACGGCGTACGTCGGGATCATGGGATTCAGCACGACGCAATTTCCAACATCGCATGTTTGGAAGACCGCGACTGCTGGAGTGGGCGCGTGGACCGACTGGACGGGCGCTGGCGCCACGGCGCTGCCGGATGCTCCTGTGAACTCGCTTCTCGTGGATTCGCAAGCAGGACTGGTCTATGCGGGCACTGACGTTGGGGTCTTTGTGAGTTCAACGACTGCACCTCCGAGTTGGACGGAGGTCGGTCCCGCTCCTGGGCCGGGCGTGAGCGGATTCTTACCCAACGCGCCGGTGACGGCGCTGCAGATGTTCCATCCGGACGCAGGTACAAAAACGCTTGTTGCGTCAACTTACGGTCGCGGAATTTGGAACTATGCGATCGCAACCGCGCCGAATTACACGAACGTGATCTCGAATTCACCGCAAACGATTTTTCCGACGCAGACCGCGAGTTTCGACGGAATGCTGACCGCGCAAGGAGGATATGCGAGTTTGGTGAATCTGAGTTGCAGCGGAACAGTTCCCAATACTTGTGCTTTGCAGCCGACGAGCGCCATCCCGACCGCGGCATATACATTGACCGCGGGAGGACTTGTAGGCGATTACGGTTTCAACGCGCACGCGGTAGGAACCGATGGGCAGTCTACTACGCGCGATGCGTCCATTACTTTGCACGTCGTCGATTTCAATCTCACAGCCCCCAGCCCCAACTCGTTGGCCGTAGGCCAGGGCGGAACTTCATCCGCAGCCACGTTTGAAGTCTCTGCCTCGGGCAGTTTTGCTGGCACGGTTACGCTGAGTTGTTCTTCGGGGCTGCCGGCGGGAACGGCGTGCGCCTTTTCGCCATCGAGTTCGGTGAGCCCCACCTCGGCCAGTCCGGTTACAGTGACTGTGACGGTGACGGCGGCCGCCGGAGCTGAAGTAGGAGGGCCAAAGATTGTAACTATTTCGGCAACGACGCCCGGCGCACCCGCGGCCAAAACACAGACATTCAACTTAACGGTGACGGAGGCCGTGGCGGACTTCGCCATCGCTGTTACGGCTAATCCGAATGTCGCTGTGGCGAATCTGACAGTGACATGGAACGGGACGCTGACCGCGGTGAATGGCTACAACGGGAGCGTCGCGTTGACGTGTAATGGCACGCCTCCAGCGACCTGCGTCAACACGCCACCGACGTTAGTACCGACCCCAAGCGGTGCTGCGTTTACAGTGACGCTGGCGAATCCGGTGACCGGAGCATTTAATTTTGTGATTCAGGGAAGCGATGGCTCGATCACTCACACGACACCGACCGAGACACTGACGGTAGGCACCGACGTAGCGTGGAGCAGCTCCGGCAATTCGACAGATACGGTGGCGGCTGGAGAGACGGCAACCTATACGTTTTCGGCAACGCCGGTGGGGGGATCGGCTTTCAGCGCGCCAGTGGGTTTCTCCTGCGGTAATACGACGTTCGTTTGCCAGTTTAGTCCGCCTTCGATCGCGGCTGGAGCGGGCGCGACGACAGTAACCTTAACGATCCCCACGCAGGGCCCGAATCAAAATAGCCAGTCGAGGCGGCGGGTGAGTGTGAAAGGATTGCTTCGCTTGGAAGGCGGTGGGCTAGCAGCTGATCGAGGTGGACTTAACAGACTGCTCGCACTACCTTGGCTATTGGTCGGGGCATGCGTCGGTATTCAAGGAATGAAGTCAACGACGCGGCGTCGCCACTTTCCGATCGCTCTATTGGGTTTCGGTCTCGCAGTCACGATCGAGATTTCGTGCGGTGGAGTGAGCGGTGGGGGCGGCGGCGGTTCTCCGGCGGTGGTTGTCACCGTGGCGCCGGGTATTCCATCGAGCGTGTACGCCAACTTCCCGGGATGGCCGAATCAAACTGCACAGTTTACGGCGACTGTCTCGAACACCAGCAACACGAGTGTGACTTGGGCTGTGGCCCCGGCCAATGGTGGGACGATTGACGCTAACGGCTTGTACACGGCTCCAAACGTCGCGGGCGGACTTCCCACAAGTGTGACGATTACCGCGACTTCTCAGGCCGATCCCACGAAGTCGGGAGCGCGGCAGGAAGCTCTTGAACCCTCGACTTTTCCCGGAACGTATAGCGGCATTCTGGTGACCGCAACGGAGGGATCGTCCGCACATTCTAGTTCCCTTACGTTGGTCGTGCAGTAAATCTCCGACTCACCAACCCGCGAGTTGAATCGAAAAAGTCTGCGTCTTCGCGCGGCGCGGCGTTATCTATTTTCTATGGATCCTACGCCTCGGCCCGCGACGTGGAAGACTCTGTTGGCGTTTGCCATCATTTATTTTGTTTGGGGCTCGACATTTCTGGCGATCCGAGTGGGGGTGCGCGAAGTCCCGCCCTTTCTGTTAGCCAGTATGCGTTTTTTTTCGGCGGGCATCGTGATGTACGGATGGCTGCGCCTGCGAGGGACACCGTCGCCGTCGAGTCGTGAATGGTTCGGCGCTTCGTGTCTCGCCGTGTGTATTTTCGTGATCGACTACGGATTGCTCTTCTGGGCCGAGAAACGCGTGCCTTCAGGGATTGCCGCGGTCATGTTGGCAACGATTCCCGTGTTCATGGCGCTTTCAGAAATTGTGATTCTTCGTACGCAGCAACTGACTCTTCGGCTCGCGGTAGCGCTTCTGATCGGCATTGGAGGCGTTTCTGTTTTGGTGAGCCGCGGACTGAGCCTGGGCGAAGTTCCGATTGATCGAGGGGGCGCTTTTGCATTGGTGGTCGCGGCTATGAGTTGGTCGGTCGCCTCGGCGCTCACGCGTAAGCTGCCATTACCTGCTTCGAAACCGATGAGTGCTGGAGCTCAAATGCTGGCGGGAGGAATAATGCTGGCGGTCTTGGCGGCGGGAACTGCCGAGTTTCGCGGATTTCAGATCGAGGCTGTGTCGCGCACCGCATGGTTCGCCCTCGCCTATTTGATCGTGGCCGGCTCCATCGTTGGCTTTACGGCATACGTGTGGCTCATCCATCATGAATCGCCGACGAAGGTTGGCACGTATGCTTACGTCAATCCAGTTGTTGCAGTCATCGTGGGATTCTTTCTTGGCGGCGAGACCGTTGGCGCGAGGACCGTGCTGGGGACGCTCTTAGTGCTGGCAAGCGTCATTGTGATTACGACCACTCGGGCCAAAAAGACGATCGTGGCGACACCGAGGAATGCTCTACAAGCGGGACTGGCGGAACCATAATTGGGTGGTCTACCAGCAGGGCATCAAAGGCCAACTGTGGCGTTTCCGTTCACACCTTTTTCATCGCCTATTCATACGGCGTTAACCAGCCGGCTCCTAGAACGGCGAATACTAGCCTTTGTAGTATCCAAGGAGGCTAACTTTGCCCGTTCGTCGTTTTCTCCCCCGCGCGCTGTTTGCCGTGGTGCTGGCAGGCCTGTTTACGATGCCAGCCGCGGCGCAAGGAAACAGCAAGATCCAACATGTTCTCCTCATTAGCATTGACGGAATGCACTCGCTGGATTTCGCGAATTGCGCGAAAGGCGTTCCGCTGTATGAAAACCAGACCTATTGCCCACATCTGGCTTCGCTTTCCGCGACTGGAGTGCATTATCTGCAGGCCTTGACGCCGAAGCCTTCTGATTCTTTCCCCGGTCTCGTCGCCCAGATCACGGGCGGAACGCCCCGTACAGCGGGGGTGTATTACGACGTGAGCTACGATCGTGCGCTTTCTCCTCCGGCGAAGACGACGCCTTACGGCATCGTGGGTGGACCCAAACTTTGTCCGAGTGTGATTGGCACCCAGGTTGGATTCGACGAAGAAATTGACTTCAACTACTTGAAACTCGACTCCGGAAAACCGAATGGCAGTTCCGGCATAAACGGAATCAATCCTGACTACCTGCCACGCGATCCGAAGAATAGTTGCGTGCCGGTGTATCCGCACAGCTTCATTCGTGCGAACACGATTTTCAACGTCGTCAAGAATGCTGGAGGTTATACGGCATGGTCGGACAAACATCCCTCGTACGATTTCACGAATGGACCCAGTGGCGACGGCGTGAGTGATTTGTGGTCGCCTGAGATCAATTCGATTCCGGTACCGATCCCATCGGTGCAAGGCTGCAATCCGCTTCCCGACCCTGGCGCGGCACAGCCTAGCAACGCATGGACAGACAGTTTTCAGAACATTCGTTGCTATGACCAATACAAGGTGCAAGCTGTGCTGAACTGGATCGACGGAAGGACGCATGATGGAAGCGCCACGGCTCCGGTGCCGAATGTATTCGGTATGAACTTTCAATCCGTGAGCGTGGGAGAGAAACTGGTCGAGCCTTCTCTGAATCTGACGGGCGGCTACGTGGACGCCACGGGAACTCCAAGTGATTCGTTGTTTGCGGAGATTCAGTACGTGGACGGCGCGATCGGACAGTTCGTCTCGGAGTTAAAAAAGCAGGGACTGTTGGATTCAACGTTGATCATCATCTCGGCGAAGCACGGACAGTCGCCGATTGATCCGAATCGGGTGCTGCGGATTCCCGCAGATGATGCCTCGGACGAACCACCATCGCAGGTGCTATCTCCGAGCGGAGTAGGGCCTGGCCTGCCGGTTGCGCAGGCAGATGAGGACGATGTTTCGCTACTATGGTTGACGGATCAGAGCCAGACGTCTGCGGCAGTAGCGACATTGAGCACGAATGAAAACTTTTTTGGGCAGGGCGAGATCTTCTCCGGCCCATCCCTCACACTTCAGTTTAGCGATCCGCTCACTGATTCGCGGACGCCGGACATTATTGTGGCTCCGAATGTTGGAGTTATTTACACGGGCGGAAAGAAGAAAGTTGCGGAGCATGGCGGCTTTGCTTACGACGACCGCAATGTCCTGCTGATTGTTTCGAACCCGAAGTACAAGGCTGCAACTTTTGTGGATCAGGTCGAGACGCGTCAGATTGCTCCAACAATCGTCAAGGCGCTGGGACTCGATCCGAATCTGTTGAGCGCGGTTAAGGCGGAGCACACGGAGACTCTGCCCGGATTGCCGTTTACGCAGCCGTAAACGAGGGCTTTACGAAAAAGTCAAAGTAAACCCCACCCAATTGAAGGCGGGTGGGGTTTTTATTTGCAGCCGTCTTTTGAGCTGACGATTGAATTACTTCACGCTGATTTGATCGTGGTCGTAATATTCATAGGCTGACATTGGTTTCGAGCCGCCTTTCTTCCAGATACGGCTTTCGGCGGGAAGTTTGCCCAGTACCTTCGCCATTTCACGGACGTGCATTGCTACGGATCCGCAGCAAGAACCGATGTAGTTGATACCGATTTCTTTGGCCTGTCGAGCGTAGTCTCCCATTTGTTTGCGGGTGAGTTGCAGGGGGTCGAGAGCGTAGGGAAATTCGGGAAGACTGGTGAAATCGGGTTTGTCGGCCGGAGTGGTATAAGCGACGGGCTGGCAGGCGAGATATCCATCGACGGCTTTTCGCATTTGCTCCAGGGGACGAAGAATGTGCTGGGGAGGACGAAGGCAGTTCATGCCGATAATATCGGCTCCAGCGTCGAGGAGGGTCTTGGCGGCTGTGGCTGCGTCAGTGCCCTCCGCCGTTTCGTCTTTGTTCTCGAAACAGATTGTGACCATGACGGGAAGTCCCGTTTTCTTCGCGCGCTCGACACAGAGCAGCGCCTCACCAAGCCAGGAAAATGTCTCCCCGATGATGAAGTCGACTCCTTCTTCGCACTGAACCTTGAGTTGCTCGTCGAAGGTCTGACGAACACGATCGGAGGAGACCGGGCTGTTGGGCTCATACATCCAAGTCAGGCTTAGATTGCCGGCGACGAGGCACTGATCGCCCGCGACTTCTTTGGCCACGCGTACTGCGTTGCGGTTGATGTCTTCCACGCGATCTTCGAGGCCGACCGTGGCTAGCTTGTCGCGGCTGGCGTAAAACGTGAGAGCTTGCAGGACCTCGGCTCCCGCTTCGCGAAATTCGATGTGTAGCTCACGAAGAGCGTCGGGATAGACAATTGCCACCTCCGGCGTAAACGGGCCGGGACGCACCCATCCGCGCTTTTCAAGTTCGAGCAGGTATCCACCGTCGCCTAGGACGGGGCCGGTCTTCAATCTTTCCAGAATTCCTTGCTTTGCCATAATTTGCTCCTGTTGAATTCGCTAAATTCGCAAACAAAAGAACGGACTAATCGTCCTTGTACTCAAACTCGGCTTTGATGGGCTCACCATCAGCGAATCGCGTCGGGCGAAACGGTGTCATGTCCACGGACTCGGCGTCGCCGTCCAAAATCAGTTGGGACATCACCAAACCGATCGCCGGGGAGATCTTGAACCCCATGCCGGAGAAGCCAGCGCAGAGATATAGGTTGTCGATGCCGGGAACGCGGCCGAGTAAGGGGCGAGAATCGGGAGTTACGTCGTAGACGCCAGTTACTCCCCGCATGACCTCGGCGTTGGCTACTCTTGGAACGCGCCGCGCGGTTCGTTCGATGATTTCCTCGAGATCGGTTTCAGAGGGACGCTGAGGAAAGTGATCCAGATCTACCGGGCGCTTGCCGTAGAAATCGCCGATGAGAAATTTGTCGCTGGTGTCAGAACGAAAATACGTGGAAGTGACGGAGTCGATGCACGCCGCTCCCGGCTTCATGGAAGCTTCGTTTTTTAAAATCGCCACCTGGTGAAATTCGGTTTCGATTGGTGGATCGAATCCCGTAGATTGAAAGAGGGGACGCGTCCACGGGCCCGTCGCGGCGATAACGACGGGCGCGTGAATTTCGCCCTGATCGGTTTCGATGCCACGCATCCGACCTGATTCGATCAGAAAACTGGTCGCCCGCGTCTTCGAAAGATAAGTTGCGCCCGAATCCCGTGCCTGACTCAGGAAGTCGTTTGCCACTACGTTGCCATCGCCATAACCAGAGTCGGGTTCATAGGCGGCTAAGTCTACTTCGTCGACTTGCCAATCCGGTTCGAGTTGTTTCAGTTGCTGGCGGTCGAACAATTCGACGTTTGCGCCTAGCTTTTGCTGCATGGCTACGTTTTGTTTAAGCAGCTCGGTTTCGTGGGGATGAACGATCCGCACGAAACCGGTCTGTCGGAATTCTCCGGGCTCTCCTACGATTTCCCGCCAATGTTGGAACATCTTTAGGCTGATCAGGGCGAGTTGAACCTCTGGCGCAAAGCTGTAGTGCATACGAACCAGCGCTGAGGATCGGCCACTGCCGCCGCTTCCAGCGTGCTCTTTGTCGACTACGACGATGCGTCCGGCGTTGCGGCGGGCGAGATGGAAGGCGATGGATGCTCCCATTACTCCCGCGCCGAGGATGATGAAGTCAGCGGTTTTAGGAAGGCCGTTTGCGCTCACGCTACAGCCTCCTTGAACTTGCCCTTCTTCAGATCGCGCAGGACCTGGTGGGCGCAGTTATGCCCGGGCGCTCCGGTTACTCCACCGCCAGGGTGAGCGCCGGCGCCGCACAAGTAGAGGCCGGCGATCGGAGTACGATACTGCGACCATCCGGCGACGGGGCGATTGAAGAATAACTGCTCGAGGTTGAGGTCACCGTGGAAAATATTGCCTTCCGTCAGCCCGTAGGTTCGTTCGAGGTCAAGCGGCGTTAGAACCTGACGGGCGACGACGGCGGCTGGAACGTTTGGAGCGTATTCGGCGATCTTTTTCACCACTCGGTCGCCTAGCAGTTCGCGATTCTCGTCCCAGGTGCCTTGACGCAGTTTGTAAGGTACATACTGCACGAAGCAGGTCATGACGTGCTTGCCCGCGGGTGCTAGGGATGGGTCAGCATTGGAGGCGATCACGCAGTCGACCCAGAGTTCTTCGGGGATGCCGCCAAACTTGGCGATGTCGTAGCAGCGTTCGGCGAACTCCAGCGACGGGACCAAGGTGAACAGCGAGCGTTGTTGCGGGTCGCGATTGGCGGGTGTGCCGGTGAAGCAGGGCTCTTCTGCTAGGACCATGTTGATTTTCGCGCAAGGTCCGGCCATTTTGATGCCACGAACGGCGTGGACAAAATCGCCGGGCAAATCGCGCTCAGGAACGAGGCCGAGGAAAGTGCGCTTGGGATCGGCGTTGGAGAGTACGACGCGAGCCCGGATTTCTGTGCCGTCTTCGAGGATTACGGAGCGTACGCGGCCGTCTCGCGATTCGATTTGCTGGACTGCGGCGCGGGTGCGAATTTCGGCGCCGAAGGAAACGGCGGCTTTCGCCATCGCGCTGGTGATGGATCCCATGCCGCCCATGACGTGTCCATAGAATCCCTGCTGGTCGTGATCGCCGCCACTTAGCAAGTGGAAGAGCAGGCCGAGAGCGGTCCCGGGTTGATACGGACCTCCATGCTTGCCGTAGACGTTGTTGGCGAGAAACAGCGTTTTTACCTTTTCGGATTCGTAGTTGCGATCGAGAAATTCGCCGAGACTGCCGGTTAAGAACGAGACTAGTTGCGAAATTTCGGTTGAGGAGATTCTGCGAAAGCGCTTTCCGGCGCGAAACAAGTCTGACCATCCGTCGAGCGATTGCGTTCCCGGTTCTGGCGGGGGTTCGAGAAAAAACGGCTGGAGATAGCGTGCCAGTCTTTTGAGTTGATCGTCGACGCGAACAAACGTTGCGGCATCCTTTGGCGAAATCTTGAGAAGTTCGTCTACAACGCGCCCGCGGTTCGACCACCAGGAGACTAAATGACCGTCGGGGAAGGGAACCTGAAGCGCCGGGTCGCAAGAAACCATGCGGAGTCCATGCTCGGCGAGATGGAGATCGCGGATGACCTCTGGCCGAAGCATACTGGCGATGTAGGAAGTCGTCGATGCGCGGCAATCGCGCGCGATCTCTTCGGTTACGCAGCAGCCGCCTACTATATCGCGGCGTTCTAGAACCAGCGTGGAGTGTCCGGCACGCGCCAGATACGCGGCGGCCGTTAGACCGTTGTGGCCACCGCCGACAATGACGGCGTCATAAGTCGAATTGGCTCGAGTAGGCACGCTTTGACCATGGGTCAAAATAATAAAAGATATTGGTGGATCAAACTAACGAAACCCCTTGAAAAAAGCCATTGAAAAATGGTTTCGAGGTGCTGTATTGTTCGTTGACCGGAGGTCAATAAAACGTTGGATCGGCCGGGAAGGAGTGGGGCCATGGAGGGAATTACCAGCAGTCTGGCAAAACCGACGCAGATGAGGCGGGACAGCAAGCCGCGTCCGCGATCGGAGGCGAAGCGGGGGAGAATAGTGGAGGTGGCGATCCGGCATTTTGCGGAACGCGGCTATAGTGCGGCGCGGGTAGAAGACATTGCGGCACAGTTAGGGATTGCGAAAGGGTCAGTCTTTCAGCATTTCAAAAGCAAGGATGGATTGTTTTTCGAGGCATACAAGAAAGCGGTGCAGTCGTTTCCGAAATACATGCAGGCGCCGGCCGCGGCGCAAGAGCGGGGATTTTTTGAAGTGCTGCGGTACTGGTTGGGACGCACGGAGAACATGGTGCGGGATAACTGGTCATCCTATCGAATTTATCTGGTGGGGAATTACGGTACGGATCTGTCACTGCGGCGGGAGATCAACCGGTTTTTGGTGGCGGAGGATCCGTATGGCTGGCGGGATTTTGTCAGTTTTGGAGTGAAACGAAGCGAGCTAAGAGCCGATCTGGATGTGGACATGATCGGCTCGATTCTGGAATGGACCATGGACCGGTTTCAAGACGCGTTGCTTACGGAGGAATTGGATCCGGGACTGTTTCGAAAGTCGGGTCCGGTGCCTGAGGAGAAAGAAGCGCGGATCGAGCAATTCGTGGACTTGTTGCGGAGAGCGATTGGATCGGACAAAGTGCAGATCGGGGGGAAGAAGGCATGAAAAACGGGAAGACGGTAGAGCAGATTCTCGCGAGTTACGACGCAGAGGCGCCGTTAGCCGAAGCCTCCACGATTCCAGCGGATTGGTACGTCGATGGGCGAATTGCGGAACTGGAGCGGCAGACGGTTTTCTCCCGTACGTGGCAAGTGATGGGGAGAATCGACCAGGTGGCGAAGCCGGGAGAATTCGTGACGGCAACCGTTGCAGGAGAACCGTTGGTGGCAGTGCGCGGGAATGACGGGATCCTGCGAGCGTTCTATAACGTTTGCCGGCATCATGCGGCGGCTGTAGTCATGGAGCCGTGTGGGCATGCGTCAATCCTGCATTGTCCTTATCACGGATGGAACTACGGGCTGGATGGTTCACTCAAGGGGATGCCGGAGTTCGACGGTGTGAGGAACTTTGAGCGCCAGGACAATGGCTTGGTTCCGGTAAGGGTCGATACCTGGGAACAATTCGTATTTGTGAATCTGGATGACGACGCTGCCCCTCTGGCGGAATTTCTGGGTGGATTGGCGAAACGCGTAGCTCCACTCGGATTGAGCAAACTGCATTATTTCAGCAGCCAAAGCTATGACATCCACTGTAATTGGAAAGTGTTTGTCGATAATTATCTCGATGGTGGCTACCACGTTCCGCATCTGCACAAAGGTCTTAATTCGGTTCTGGATTACAAGCAGTACACGATTGAGAATGAAGATCGCTATTGTTTACAGTCGAGTCCGATGGTGAGCTCGGATGAAGATGCGGACACGGGAACGACACGGCGCGGGGATCGGGCCTGGTATTTCTGGTTGCATCCCAATTTTATGTTTAATTGCTATGAAGGTTATTTAGACACGAACCTCGTGATTCCGGTGGACGAGGATCATTGCCGGGTGATCTTTGACTTTTATTTCAGCGATATTAGCGATTCGGCCCGGGCTTATAACGAAGCGAGTGTTGCCGTGGGAAATCGCGTGCAGGGCGAGGATTTAGGTATTTGCGAGGCTGTTCAGCGCGGTCTTAAATCGCGCGCGTATGGAGCGGGGCGTCTCTCCGCGCGACGCGAAGCGGGAGAACAACTCTTTCACCAGTTGTTGGCGGCGGATTTGAAGAGTGGATTGGGACGACTCGCGGTGGCTTGTGATTAAACGGCGATGAGAATTTATCGGCGCGCAGCGGCAGTTTGCAGTTGCGCCATTTTCGCGTGTGGAGAGGATTGCTGGTAGCGGGCGATCCCCTGGTAAAGGGCCTCGGCGATCTGCTGCCGGTAGCTGGCGCTCTGCAGGTTGCGCTCATCCGCTGGACTGCTCACAAAAGAAATCTCAGTAAGAATGGCAGGCATAGTCGTTCCGGTCAGGACCGCGAATGAAGCGTCTTTGATGCCACGGTTGCGGATGTCAGGGCTAGCGGCGGCGAGCGTGCCGTACAAAGAATGTTGTACGCTCAACGCTAAGCGACGGGATTCTTCGATTTTCTCGTGCAACGCTTCCGACGACAGTGAGACAGGGGTGAGTTTGAGCGAGGTTCCATCCTCATGCTTCTCGATCTCGCGCGACCCGGGAGCGGAAAACAAATTTGTGTAATAGGTCTCAACCCCTCGCGCCGCGGCGGAACTGCTGTAGTTCGCGTGGACGGAGACGAAGAGGTCGGCCTGGGCGCGATTGGCCACATCCGCGCGCTGGTCGAGGGGCAAGTAGCTGTCGCCAGTTCGCGTGAACATCACTTCGGAACCGAGGCGAGTTTGCAGAAGTTTGCCGAGACGCTGGGTGACATCGAGCACGAGATCTTTTTCCAGTAATCCCTGCCTCCCTACCGTGCCTAAGTCCCAGCCGCCATGTCCGGCATCGAGCACGATGCGAAACTTACCGGTTCTTGCGGGTGTCGGTTGATCGGACGGTTTCACCGCTAGTGCGGTTTGGGGAATTGCCTTAGCCGGAGCGGGTGCCAGAGTGCGGTTCGACGCCACATGCGACGACGATTTTTCTGTACCGCGCAGTTCAACTACTAAGCGATAGGGGTTCGACTCCATGCTGACGGAAAAATTCGAACCATCCTTTGTGTCGAGGACGATTCGTGTGACGCCGGCGACGGGCTGGGCGATCCGCACGCGCGTCAGGGAAGCATCGCCGACCTCCAGCGTTGTCCCATCCAGCTGGTGAGGCAGTACCGTGTCATGCAGATCGAAATAGATTCGTTCCGGCGACATCAGACGATGAACTTCGTACGGAACCTGATCTTCCATGTCGATCACGACGGTGCTGCCGACGGAAGAGCTCCAGTGGCGGACGCCGGTAACTTTCGGGAGTGCAGCGAGCCGGTCGGCAGAGACGGCAACCAGTGGCGAGTTTTCGGAGTCCTCTTTTCCAGGAACGATGAGGTTATCGGAGACCGCCAGGGCTGAAATTCCAGCCGCCGGCACAGAGGGCGTAGTTACGGATTGCGGCGATAATTTTGCATCGGCCGGTGATAGAAAGTTGTTCGCTGCGAGGTCTCTGGTGATCCCGGGCTTGCCGTGCGTTTGCGTACCCCACCACACCCCGAGAGAAAACAATGCCGCGACGGCCACCAAACCCAGAACCACGCTGACTCCGGGACGAGAACCTCCGGAGGCTGCGATGCGTCGCGGAAACGCTAAGAGGCGAAACGGAATCCGAGAGGAGTTTGGATGATTTTGGAGGTCTTCGGCTTCGGGGGCGAAATCGTCGATCGGGGGTTTGACACTCTCAGACTCGGCCATTTCCCGTTCACGAACTTCTGAATTTCCGATCGCGAAGGTGGAATGAAAGGAAATCTCGGACGGTTCTTCGGCGACGGCCGAGTTTGCGATTTCGGGTATGGCAAGGATAGTTTGATCCGCCTGACGGGCAGCGACGACAGTCGGCGACGGGATATCGAGTGCGGATACCCCGGATGCTGGGGATGAAATCGCGTCTGGAGTGTTTTTTGAGGGCGTGATGACGGAGGGCGCAGCCGGCACCGTATCGACGGCGACAGAGGCTGGGAGTTCGGAAAGCTCATTGACCGCGCTGTCGGAAGGAGCTACTTCGGAGTCGGCCGGTTTGATCTGCAGCACTTCGGACGCTACATCGGACAGCCAGTGAATTCGCCGATCTTGATCTTCGGGCTTGAGAGCGGAAAGGACCAGCTCCGCGAACAGTTCGAAGCAGCGAATATCGTGATCGCTGAAAGCCCAAGGAGTGCTGGACATTGCTTGCAGAACGCCGAGTTGCTGGTGCCGTCCGCGCAACGGAACGAGGACGGTCGAGCGAGCGCCGATCTGTCGAGCCAAGTCGAGCTCAACACGAGCGTCAATATCGCAATCGTCCGAACGAAGAATGCGACCAGAATCCAAGCAATCTTGCAGAATTTCGGAATCGCCGATCAAGCGAATGCCGCGTTCCACGCTGAGCGGTCCAGCAGAAGCCCTGCAAGCAATTTCGGCTCCCGTCACCAGCGCAACCATGATCCCGTCCGCTCCGCCGAGACTTTGTGCGCGGGTGCAGATCAGTTGCAACACTTCGTCAAGAATGAACCGCTCGGTCTCAAAGAGGTCCTGATCGCAACGGCCGGTCGCCATCCGGCGATTTCTGATCTGCTCATGGAGGGCGGAGAAAGCAAGCAGGGCCTGGAGCGCCTCTTGACGGGCAATCGATTCGAGGACGAGATTGCCCTCGTGAAGCGTTCCGGCGGTGTCGTCCGTCACCGACGCCGCGCAATCAAATCGGGTTGGATTGGCACTCATGCGGGCAGTCAGCATCTCGAAAGTAGTGGTTAATCGTATCTGGGGCTACTTGGAAGTTCATTGCCGTTCTTGGTTCACGAGCTTTGTTCGACCAGCCTCGCGAAGCGAAAATCGGACGCTAGGCGCCGGATTGATCGCTCCGCCGGCATTTCACAACCAATGCTCCGAAGCTTCAGCGTAATAGTCGTTGGGGCTGTACGGCAATGTCCGTTGGTACATGTCCCAGCGTGAGAGCGCTAATGGGATTCGTTGTTGTGGAAGCGGACGAATCACGACGAGCGCGCCTCTACGACCCTTTGGATTTTGCCCTTCTCCAGCAATCATCCTATGGTTAAGAAGCAGGCTTCAGGAGTTTCTGGAAAGGTGATGACTGACGCGATGCTGGCGCAAAAGTCCCTAAGACCGAGAAAGTTCAGCTGGTGGTGGCCAGGAGTTGTCGCCAGTGGTTTAGCGGGAGTGGCGGTGGCGGCATTTAAAGGATGTTGGCATGGCAAGATGGGCTGGCCAATCGGAATCGATGGGCATTCGTATCAGGTTTGTCTGAACTGCGGCGCCATGCGGTTGTTCGATGAGAACAAGTTTAGTGCCTATGGTCCGTTTCGTTATGATTTGCGCGAATTGGTTGCGTGGGAGAGGTCCAGGCAGGCCAGACGACACGCCGGTGAAGGAAAGCGTCTTGCGTAGCCCAAGCTCAGCCTTGCCGGGGCCGAACGGCTCGCTCAGGCTAATGAGAAGACCGGGACCTTGGCAGTAATCGGGCAGCTGCGGATCGTTTCATGCGCCGACGGGTTGCGCTTGGCTCTTGTACCAGGCGACCGTCTGCCGTAGTCCATCTTCAAAGTTTACGAGAACTTTGTATCCAAGGTGCTTCTGCGCCAGCGTAATATCGGCGAGGGAATGCTTGATGTCTCCGCTGCGCTCGGGAGCGTACTTTACGCTGCCCGTGTAGCCGGTTAATTCCTTCAAAGCCTGGAATGTTTGGTTCAGCGTGATGCGGCGTCCTGTGGCGCAATTGAAGACGCGCGCGGCACATTCCGCGGCTGGCGCCCGGCAAGCGAGCAAATTGGCGGATACCGCATTGTCGATAAAGGTGAAGTCGCGGCTGGTCTCGCCATCGCCAAAAATTGTGGGCTGTTCGCCGCGCAGCATCTGCATGCTGAACTTGGCCAGAACACCGGAATAGGGCGACGAAGGATCCTGGCGCGGTCCGAAAATATTGAAGTAGCGGAGGCAAACCGTTTCGAGCCCATAGCAGCGGAAGAAGGAGACCATATACAACTCGCTGGCGAGTTTGGCCACCGCGTAGGGCGAGATTGGATTGGGATTCATAGCTTCATGCTTGGGAAGCGTCGGGGTATCGCCATAGGCGGAAGACGAAGCGGCGTAGACGACACGCTTCACTTTGGCGTCCCGCGCCGCAACGAGAACGTTCACGGTTCCGTCTATATTCGCGCGGTTACTACCGATCGGATCCAGCACCGACTTTGGCACGGAGGGAATAGCCGCCTGATGGAGGACATAATCGACGCCCGCGCAGGCCCGGTGCATGGCGTCAAGATCGAGAATGTCGGCTTCGCGGAAGTCGATGCGGCTCATGACCGCGGAGAGATTCTCCCGCCGGCCGGTGGCAAGATTGTCGACGCCGCGCACTTGCTCGCCGCGCTCCAATAGAGCGCGTACTAAAGAAGATCCAATAAATCCGGCAGCCCCAGTTACGAGATATTTAGCCATATCAATCAATCATAACGGATGGAGAGGTCACAATTCCTCGTCACGAGAGTAACTTTCGTTCGCTGGCGCCAGCTGCGCCTAAGGCGATCTCAACCTGAGAAACTTTGGAGCATTGCGTCAGCCCGAAGCATTGGCAACGGATGACTGCGATGCGCAAGTTCTTTGTGCAATCCGGCGGAATTCTTCTCGCGAGAGCAGTTGGTTCGTGCGAAAGAATTCTGTGACCTCACGGAGAAAGACTGCGGGCTCAGCCGAAGACACTGCGTCGAAGGTAGTAAGAGTTTCCGTGGGATGAAGCGGGAGCGACCCGCGGTGTCCGGCCAGTGCGTCGATCAGTTGCGTGAGGTGGTGCTGTTCGTCGGGATTGATTTTCGAGAAGTAAATGCCCATCCCGAGAGAAGGATACGAAGTTCGGACCACGCCCTCCACTTCAATTCGTATGCCAAATGATTTCAGCACAAGAATTACTTTTGTGTCGATCGGACAAGTGTTGTTCATTTCCACATAGCATCCATGGAGACTGATATCGGTCAAAGTGCCCCAGATTGGGACGCCAGTTCCACCGACGCGAAACTCGACACTCCCCGAACAACGAATTCTTGGGCTGGCTCGCCGTTCGCTCCAATTGACCGCACTGGAGGTTGAAGGAGGCCGGCCACCGCCCCTCCACTGTGTCTTCGTTGTATCTTCGGCGCCGAGTTCTGTTTTCAAGTGCCGAAGGTCGTTTGAGTCCTCGTTCAAAACTTCGGACGATCGAGCTGATTGCGAACCCGACCGTTTGGGATGGTTATGCCGCTCCACGAACGCCTCCGGCGGAATGCTTTTCATTATTTCATCGGATGGCAGAGGAAGAACTTTACCGCTGAGGTATGAAGGAAATTCTGCGCGCAAGTGTTCCCGGAACGGACTTAGCCCGCTGGGAATTGCGCGAGAGAGGCACGAATCTGCTGCCAGAGCTCCTCTTTGCCCGCTCCCGTCTTTGCCGAAAAAGGCACAATGGGTATGCCGCCATAGGCCTGTCCGAGTGTGCGTATGGCCTGCTGCAACTGGTTGCTCGAGAGGCGGTCGCACTTCGTCGCTACAACCACGTGGGGACGGCCTCGGGATGAAAGGAACTCCAGAAGACGACTGTCGCTGTCTTGTGGAGGAACATTGGAATCGACCAGAGCCAGACAGAGTGCCAGGCTGCCACGTTGGTGGAGGTAGGGATCGACAAAGCGGGCCCAGTCGGCAGAAATTTCGCGGGAGACTTTGGCGTAGCCGTAACCGGGCAGATCGGCGAATAGGGCGTCGGGCTTGGGCTGTCCTGCCCGACGGACTTCATAAAAATTAATACTGCGGGTGCGGCCGGGCGTATTGCTCGTCCGGGCAAGTTTCGTGCCGACTAGCGAGTTGATTACACTCGATTTCCCAACATTCGATCGCCCGAGAAAAGCGATCTCAGGCACGCTCGGAGGAGGAAAGTGCAAGAGGTCGCTCGCCGACAGCAGGAACCGGGCCAGAATCCGCATATCAACAGTTTCCTGTGTTCAGACCGCGTATGGCAAGGGCGGAGTAAAATAAGTTAATCAAGGCCGAGGGGGCGCTTATTTTCGACATGGGCCTCTTTGATCGGATGCAGCCTGTGCCATAGGGACAAGCCGCCAGCGATAATCAATCCGATCAGAACACTGATCAGAAAAAACAAGCGGTAAGCCGGAAGCGCGACTAACAGGAGTGCCACGACTCCGACGGCGACAATAAGCCCCGCCGATCCCTTTAAACTAAATCCGGACCGGCTCATGGATTCGGGTTCCATTTTTTTATTTTATCGCGAGACGAGTGGCATGGAAGGTCGGCGAACGGTGTGCCTTGGGCCGAGGTTTCCGTTCTTGATTGCCTATATACTCGCAAGCGGTTGGTTCAGGTCTCGGCAAAACTACGCGTGGGAGGCAGCAAATGAAAAGGCGAATCGCGTTGAGGCGGTATGCGTATTTCCTGATGGCGCTTGCAATTCTTTGCGAGTCTGCGCTGCTGGCCGCGCAATCTGTTGCGCGACAAGCTTCAGATCCTCCTGCCGCGCTGGGAGACACGCCAACTGACAAGCAGGTCCGCGAAAAGGTCGAAGGTCTGTTGCGCCAGATGACTCTGGAGGAAAAAGTCGCTCAACTGTCCCAGTTGCCCGGCATGGACGTGCCTGAGTTTAAGGAGAATGTGAATAAGAGCGCCGAGGACGTTTTAAAGCACCTGGGGGCTGGCTCTATGCTGTGGGTCTCCGATCCGAAGGAGATCAACCGCCTGCAGCATGTGGCGGTTGAGCAATCGCGGCTGCATATTCCCGTTCTTTTTGGCCTTGATGTGATCCATGGGTACCACACGATTTTTCCTGCGCCAATCGCAATGGCTTCTTCATGGGATCCGAAGATGGTGGAAGAAGCTCAAACGGTAGCTGCGAACGAGGCTCGGGCAGCGGGCATTCACTGGACATTTGCTCCCATGGTCGATATTGCGCGGGACGCGCGCTGGGGACGGATGGTGGAGGGCGCGGGCGAAGATCCTTATCTTGGAGCCGCGATGGCTCGTGCGCAGGTGCAGGGTTTTCAGGGTCGTCGGCAACTGGGAGCGCCCGATCGCGTTCTGGCGTGCGTGAAGCATTTTGCCGGTTATGGAGCGGCCGATGGCGGACGTGACTACGATTCCTCTTACGTTCCCGAAGAAGAAATGTGGAACGTATACCTGCCTCCGTTCAAGGCTGCGTTGGATGCGGGCGTGGGCAGCGTGATGAGCGCTTACATGGATCTGAACGATGTGCCGGCCAGCGGGAATCCGTGGCTACTTCACGAGGTGTTGCGTTCGTCATGGGATTTCAAGGGATTCGTGGTGAGCGACGCCTTCGCGGTCAAGAGCCTAGTCACGCATGGATACGCACGCGATTTGCAAGACGCCGCCCACAAGGCTTTTACCGCAGGCCTGACTATGGATATGGCCAGTGGCACCTACCTCAAGTATCTTCCAATCGAAGTGCAGCAGGGACGCATCTCGGTGCGGCAGATTGATGATGCGGTTCGAACCGTTCTCGAAACGAAAATCCGTATGGGATTGTTTCAGCATCCTTATACGGATGAATCGCGCCTCGATCCGACGCTGAACGATCCCGCGCATCAAGAGATGGCCCGGCGAGCGGTGAAACGCTCGGTGGTACTTTTGCGGAACGAGGGCGGACTCCTGCCGCTGGATAAGTCGGGGAAGACGATTCATTCAATTGCTGTAATCGGGCCCTTGGGGGACACGGAGGTCGATCTGCTTTCGATGTGGGGCGGAGCGGTCAAGGCGGGTGCGACTGTCAGCATTCTGCAGGGCATTGAGGAAAAAGTTGGATCCACAGCACGCGTGGCATTCTCTCACGGGCCTCACCTCCGGCGAAACATTCCTTCGCCATTCGAGAATATCGACTTGCTAAAGGCGCTAAAGGAGCAGCCGGAACAAACTCCCCAGGAAGCGCAGAAGGCGATTGACGAGGCGGTGTCTCTGGCACGGCAGAGCGATGTAGCCGTAGTGGTGTTGGGCGAGATTGATCTGATGAGCGCGGAGTCGGCATCGCGATCGTCGCTCAAACTGTCGAACGGGCAAGAAGAACTTCTGGAGGCGGTGTCCGCGACGGGCAAGCCTGTCGTTCTGGTGCTCGTCAATGGACGGCCGCTAGACATTTCATGGGCCGCCGAACATGTTCCAGCGATTCTGGAAGCGTGGTATCCAGGCAGTCAGGGCGGCAACGGCATTGCTGACATCTTGTTTGGTGATGCGAATCCTTCGGGCCACTTGCCCGTAAGTTGGCCACGCAGTACGGGACAGCTACCGATCTACTACAACCATAACCTCACGCAACTTCCCGAGACTTCGTCCGATTTTAAGTCGCGCTATTGGGATATCCGGAGCACGCCGCTTTATCCCTTCGGCTTCGGCCTGAGTTATACGACGTTCGCTTTTGACAATCTGAAAGTGACTTCGACGGCGCAAATGGGATCGGCGATCGAGGTTTCGGCCGATGTGACAAACACTGGCGGCCGCGCCGGCGATGCCGTCATTCAACTCTACATCCATCAGCGTGCAGGCAGCGCTTCGCGGCCTGTACGGCAATTGAAAGGATTTGAACGGGTTGCACTGGAACCCGGCGCGAACCATACAGTGCACTTCAAGCTGGGGAAAGATGAATTGCAATTCTGGAGCCCGCTGGAGAAGAAATGGGTAGTAGAGCCGGAGCAGTTTGACGTTTGGGTTGGAGATAATTCGAGCGCGGCGATGCATGGAGAGTTCCGGCTAACACAGTGAAGGCATGATCCCCGGTTCAACGATATTCACGCCTTTGCGGTAGACGGTCGTCTAAACACCCCGCCCAACGGGAGCTTGGACGAGGCATCCCAAAGAGTTTGGGGCATGCGTGAGCTATTGGCGAGCCGTCGGAATCTCCGCGCCGGGCGGCGTAGCAATCGGAGCCATGGTCTCGGCTTCCGAGGTCATTTGCGGCAACGGGCCCTCGAGCGCAATGCTCAGCACCTGGTCCATGTTGTCGACGAAATGCAACTTCATGGCGGTGCGCAGGTTCTCGGGGACTTCAGCTACGTCCTTCTCGTTCTCCTGAGGCAGAATGACTTCGAATAATCCGGCGCGGTGGGCCGCAAGGAGCTTTTCTTTCAGGCCGCCGATGGGCAGAACTTTGCCGCGGAGCGTGATTTCTCCCGTCATGGCGATATCGCGGCGCACAGGAATCCGGCTGAGTGCGCTGGCCAGCGCAGTAGCGATGGTAATGCCAGCGGAGGGTCCGTCTTTGGGAATCGCACCCTCGGGTACGTGGACGTGAATATCGAAGTTGCGGTAGAAATCGCGGGGCAGTCCGAGACGCGCGGCGCGCGAACGGATGTAGGACATGGCGGCTTGCGCCGATTCCTGCATCACGTCGCCGAGTTTGCCGGTGAGGGTCAGTTTGCCTTTACCGTCGACCACCATGGCTTCTGTACTCAGGATCGAACCTCCCACTTCCGTCCAAGCCAAGCCGGTTACGAGACCGATTTCGCTCTTTTCGTGCGCCAGCGTGTCGCGGAACTTCAGGATGCCAAGGTAGTCGCCAATTTTGTCCGCTTGAATCGCGGCGGAGAAGGTGGCGCCTTCTTTCACGACCTTGCGCGCGACCTTGCGGCAGACATTCCCAATTTCGCGCTCCAGGTTTCTCACACCGGCTTCTCGGGTGTAGCCGCGGATGATTTGCCGGATGGCGTCGTCTGAGAACTGAATGTTGGCGTCGGTCAGTCCTGCTTGGGCCATTTGCTTCTTGACCAGAAACTGCTTGGCGATTTCTACCTTTTCGTGCTCGGTGTAGCCATGCAGACGCAGCACTTCCATGCGATCTTGGAGGGCGGCCGGAATCGTGTGCATCACGTTAGCAGTGGCTACAAAGAATACCTGCGAGAGGTCGTACTCGACGTCGAGGTAGTGGTCGACGAACATAAAATTCTGTTCAGGATCGAGGACTTCAAGCAGTGCGGCCGAAGGGTCGCCACGGAAGTCCATCGACATCTTGTCGACTTCATCGAGCATGAAGACTGGATTCTTGGTTCCGGCCTTCTTCATCATCTGGATGATCTGACCGGGCAGGGCGCCGATGTAGGTGCGGCGGTGGCCTCGAATTTCAGCTTCGTCGCGAACCCCGCCGAGCGACATGCGCACGAATTTGCGGCCGGTGGCCTTGGCGATCGACATGCCGAGCGAAGTCTTGCCGACGCCGGGAGGTCCGACAAAGCAGAGGATTGAACCCTTGGGGTTCTTGACTAATTGGCGGACGGCGAGAAATTCAAGGATGCGCTCTTTGATTTTCTCGAGGCCATAATGATCTTCGTTGAGAACTTTTTCAGCGCGGGAGATGTTGCGGATTTCTTTGGAGCGTTTTTTCCAGGGAACGGCGAGCAGCCAGTCGAGATAGTTGCGCGAAACGGTGGATTCCGCTGACATGGGCGGCATGGCCTCCAGTTTCTTGAGTTCCTGGATGGCCTTGTCTTTGACTTCTTTTGGCATGCCCGCAGCTTCGACTTTCTTCTTAAGTTCGTCGAATTCGCTTTTCTCGCCGCGTCCCAATTCCTTCTGGATGGCCTTAATCTTTTCGTTGAGGTAATACTCTTTTTGCGCCTTCTCCATTTGGCGCTTGACGCGCGACTGGATGGTGCGATCCATGTTGAGCTTTTCGATTTCGACATCGAGCACGTCGCCGATACGGTTCAGGCGCTCGGCGGGATCGAAGATTTCGAGCAGTCCCTGTTTTTCTTCGATCGAGAGTTGCAGGTTGGCGGCGATGGTGTCGGTCAGTTTCGCGGGATCTTCCATGCGCACAGCGGCGATCATGGTTTCGTAGTTCAGCGACTGGCAAAGTTTGACGTATTGCTCAAACATGCCGGTGACGCGTTGCATTCCGGCTTCGATCTGCGCCGTGGTTTCGGTGGCGTAGCGAGCGACGCGCACCGTTGCCTGGAGATAGCCGTCGGTTTCGACGACCTGCAGCGCCTTGCCACGCTCGATGCCTTCAACCAGAACTTTAATATTGCCGTCCGGGAGCTTGAGGCTCTGCACGATGTTGACGATGGTGCCGACTTGGAAAATGTCTCCGGCCTTGGGCTCATCGATGCTCGCGTCGTGCTGGGTGGCGAGAAAAATCTTCTTGTCGCTGGCCAAAGCTTCTTCGAGTGCACGAACGCTGGACTCGCGGCCCACGACGAACGGCGTCATCATGTACGGAAAGATGACCACGTCCCGAATGGGCATCATCGGCAGTTTCTTGCTCTCGAACTTCTCTTTGGGATTCGACAACTTGTTCTCCCGTCTCTGGTCCTATTGGATCGTCGTTGGTCGTTAGCCTCCAGACGTTCGCCGTCTAAGTTCGCGAACGACTAGCGACTGATGACTAACGACTAGTTCAGCTGGCCGCTTTTTCAATCATGGCCAGCGAGACATTGCGTTTTTCCACCATCTCGCGGGTCACTTCGAATTCCTTAACCTTCTTCTGGCTGGGAAGGCTGTACATCAGCTCCAGCATGAGCTCTTCAAGAATCATGCGCAAGCCGCGGGCGCCGACTTTGCGCGCCATGGCCTGCCGTGCGATGGCGCGGTTGGCATCATCGCTGAACTTCAGCCGCACGTTCTCGAATTCAAACAACCTTTGGTATTGTTTCACAATCGCGTTCTTGGGACGCGTCAGAATTTCGACCAGCGCGTTCTCGTCAAGCTGCTGCAGCACTCCCATGACAGGCAGGCGACCGACAAATTCGGGAATAAGACCGAACTTGATGAGATCTTCCGGTTGCGCCTCAGAGACGAGTTCGAAGTTGCGTTTCGATGAGGCAACCGTCTGCTCGGTTTCCTCTTCCGCTCCGGTGCGGAAGCCAAGGGCTTTCTTGCCGATGCGCCGCCCGATAATCTTTTCGAGGCCGACAAAGGCTCCGCCGCAAATAAATAGGATATTCGTGGTATCGACCGGGGTAAATTCCTGGTGTGGATGCTTGCGCCCTCCTTGGGGCGGGACGTTGGCGATGGTTCCTTCCAGGATCTTAAGGAGTGCTTGCTGTACACCCTCGCCCGATACGTCGCGGGTGATCGAAGGATTCTCGTCCTTGCGGCCGATTTTATCGATCTCATCTATATAGATGATGCCGGTCTGGGCTCGATTTACGTCACCTTCCGCAGCCTGCAGAAGCTTCAAAATGATGTTTTCGACGTCCTCGCCGACGTATCCGGCTTCGGTCAACGTGGTGGCATCGACAATCGCGAAGGGTACATCAAGCATGCGCGCCAGCGTCTGCGCCAGAAGAGTCTTTCCGGTTCCCGTGGGACCGATGAGCAGGATGTTCGATTTCGTCAGCTCTACGCCATCGCCCCGCTGGCGATTCATATAGATACGCTTGTAATGGTTATAGACGGCGACAGCCAGTTTCTTCTTGGTTTGCTCTTGCCCGATGACGTATTCGTCGAGGAAGGTTTTGACTTCCTGTGGCTTGGGCAGTTGGTTCGGTACCGCAGCCGCCGGGGTGGCAGTGCGGTCGTCTTCGAGGATCGAGTTGCAGACCGCTACGCACTCGTCGCAGATGTACGCCCGGGGATAATCGCTAGGGGAGGAGATCAGTTTCGCCACGGCGTCCTGCGACTTGTGGCAGAACGAACAACGGAGCATCTCTTCCGTACCCGATCTGGTTTTCACTCGGCCTTACTCCTTTTCTGGTGACCTGACCGCGTCTGGCTTGTTGCTCCAGATTTGCTGCGTCTTTCGGACTGCGGCCGGCTCCGTCATCGCCGAGAACTTGCTGGCAGCGATCGTCGCACGCCGGTTTGACGGTTGTCCGCGCGACAAGTCGCGCCTGACAGCCGCCGGCAAACGCCGATCATACCCTCTATCTCGTCTTGTAGATGATATCGTCGATGATTCCGTATTCCTTTGCCTGCTGGGAATTCATGATGAAGTCGCGTTCCACGTCTTTTTCCACTTTATCGAGCTTCTGACCGCTGTGCTTGGCCAGTAACTGATTAGTAATCTCGCGCATGCGCAAAATTTCGCGGGCATGGATGTCGATATCGGTCGCCTGGCCGGAGAGCCCGCCCATCGAAGGCTGATGGATCAGGATGCGCGAGTTGGGCAGCGCCAGACGCTTCTTGGCCTGGCCTGCGGAAAGCAGTAGCGCCGCCATGGACGCCGCCTGCCCGATGCAGATCGTGGTTACGTCGTTCTTCACGTATTGCATCGTGTCGTAGATCGCCATGCCGGCCGTAATCGAGCCGCCGGGAGAATTGATATACAGTTGGATGTCTTTTTCCGGGTCTTCTTGCGCCAAGAACAGCATCTGCGCGATTACCAGGTTGGCGATGTTGTCATCAATCGGTGTGCCAATAAAGATGATGTTATCGCGGAGCAGCCGGGAATAGATGTCGTAGGCCCGTTCGCCCCGGCCTGTCGACTCGATTACCATCGGTACCAGCATTACGTTCACCCTTTCCACACTCCTGCCCTGCAGTCGTTTTTCGCGCTCAGGGGAGGATCGAAATAGTCCGCATCCCTATGGTTATAAGCTATGCAGACTGATGATACAGAAAATCGAGGGTCTTCTCGTTGCGGATTCTTGTTCGGATTCTATCGAGGCCCCCATCCTGTGTCAAACGAGCTCGCACGGCTTCTGAAGTCTGTTTGGATTGCCTGGCCAGCGCTTCGAGTTCGCGATTGAACTCTTCGTCGCTGACCTGAATATTCTCTTCCTCTGCCACTCTTTCGAGGAGCAGAGCAGCTTTTACATCGTGCACCGCCTGGTCATGTTGCCCAACTCGGAGACGGTTCAAATCCATTTTCTTCATCTGTTCGGAGGTTAACCCCTGCGCCGCGAGAGCGCGCAGTCCGCGTTCGATGCGGATGTCGATCTGCTGCTCGATGAGGGACTCGGGAACCTCGAAGTCATTGCGCTGAATCAGTTCGCCCACCAATTTCTCCTTGGCGGTGTGTTCCGCTTCGTGTCGGCGTTCCGCTTCCATCTGCCCGCGAATCGCTTTGCGGACATCATCCACCCCCTGAAACTCGCCCAGAGTCTTGACAAACTCGTCGTTCAGTTCCGGCAGGCTCTTTTGCTTGATCGCCTGCACTTTCACTGTATAGACGAAAGTCTTGCCAGCGAGGCGCTTATCCTGGGTATCCTCGGGATAATTCACGTCGAAGGTGCGCTCATCGCCCGGGTTGGCTCCGCGCAGGTGTTCGGTGAATTCCGGCATGGTCGTCGGACCCGCGATTTCAACCAGCACCTCATCCATGTGAACCGGTTGACCATCGGCCTTGCCTTCTCCGGGTTTTGCTTCCCCGGGCTTGGGGTTGCCATCGAGCGAAACCTGTGCGAAATCTCCATCGGCCAGCGCACGACCTTCGACCGGGTTGAACGTGGCGTGGCGCTCGCGGACATCTGCGAGCGCCTTTTCGACATCTTCCTCGGAAACGGCAATCTCGGGCTTGTCGGCGCGGAGTTCCCTGTAGCCTTCGAGTTTGATTTCAGGCAATACCTCAAAAGCGGCTTTGAAGCGTAGTGGTTCGCCATCATGCAGGTGGAGATCGGTTACGCGAGGCTGCGACACAGGATGCAGGCTTAGGCGCTCGGCCTCTTGCCGGAAGAAGCGGGGGATGAGGGCCTCGACCATATCAGTCTTGATTTCTTCGGAAAAGCGCTGGCGAATGATGGAGGCCGGCACGTGGCCACGCCGGAAGCCGGGAATGCGCGCCACCTTTTGGTATTTCTGAATGAGCGACTCGGTCTGCCGGTTCACGTCCGCGACGGGAATCTCGACTTCGATCTCGCGTTTGGTCGCGCTGTCTTTTGGAGTGCTTTCGGTGACGGGGTTATCGGCGCTCGCACTATCTTTGATTTCTGTTGGGCTCACAATTACCTTTCCGATGCGGCAGCGGCAGCGAGGTCGCCACAGAAGTGCTCCGTTGTATGGAGTGTCCGCAACCTTGAGTGTAAAGACTCACGAAGAGCAACGTCAAACGGCGGAGGGAGATATACCCGCCACCAAAGTAACGCGACGACGTTATTTGGTTCAGACGTTCGGAAGAATTCATAATTTGATAATTTGTTTTGAGATCTTGTTGATATGGATTCTCCTCTAACTAAACAGCAAATGACCCTTCCGACCTGGCTCAAGGTTCTGAACGCTGAAGTCGTGAACTGCAAGCGTTGTCCGCGTCTGGTGCTCTATCGTGAGGCGATCGCGCGTGAGAAGCGGCGCGCCTACCGAGAACAGGAATATTGGGGGAAACCCGTTCCCGGATTTGGCGATCCCGGGGCGCGCGTGCTGATCCTTGGACTCGCGCCGGGAGCCCACGGCTCCAATCGCACGGGGCGCCCGTTCACGGGTGACTCATCCGGAGCTTTCATGTATCCCGTATTGCATGAGACCGGGTTTGCACTGCTGCCCACCGCGATCTCGCGGGATGATGGTCAAGTCTTAAGTGGTCTTTATATAACAGCCGCCGCGCGGTGCGTGCCTCCCGAGAACAAGCCGCTGCCCGATGAACTCGCGAATTGCGCGCCGTTTCTGGAGCGCGAACTCGAAGGGTTGAAAAATCTGCGCGTGATTGTGGCACTGGGAAGAATCGGATTCGAGGCGTATCTCAATTACATGCTAAGAAGCAAACAGATCGGTAGCAAGCGGGGATATGAATTCCGTCATGGCGCAGAATACCCGCTCCCGGATGGACGCACCCTTTTGGCGTCGTACCATCCTTCGAATCAGAACACGCAGACGGGAAAGCTAACGAAAGAGATGTTCCAAAAGATATTCAAGCGGGCACGGGAATTGGCCGATGGAGAGGCAGGGCGGATCCCGCGGTGACGGATACCTCTGGGCCGGCATGGGGGAGACGTAGGCCACGGGATGCGCCGCCCCTTGGATCAAGGTCGCAGGTCTTAGGTGTCAGGTGTCAAATACTGTGGGCGGCCGGGGAGTGAGGGGACGAATTTCTCGTTTCCTGGAGTCGGGAGCCGAGATGGCTGAAAAGACGGCCACGACCCCCCAGAAGTCAGGACCAAAGCTCTTCGTGCTGGAGCGGGTGAAACGGGACCGGGTGTGGACCTTAGCCGGCGACGGCGGCGCGTTCGACGGCGCGGCGACGATGATAGCGTAGCGCGACGTTCATGAAAACGTTGCCGCTTGCAGTGCGGAAACCCATGACCAGTGCTTCCGTGTCTTCGCTGCTTTTGCTGCCTTGTTCTGCGGTAAGAAAGGCTGGTGGCCGAACGTGAAAGTGAAATCCCTGGTCGTTGAGCGTGGTTACGGCGTTGCCGATGATCTGATTGGCAAGTTCACAGACCGCTTCGCGAACCAGGTCTTCGTCAGTTTCGGAGACGGCAATGCCAGCGAGGCGGCTGGCGAGTTGCACTGCGGTTCCCAGATCCACGTCAAAGATAATGCGCCCTTCGATTTCGCCCGTGAGACCCACCTCCGCAGCCACGCCTTTGCGCCGGTACGCCTCTTCATCCATGCTCAGGTTCTCAATGGAGATAGGGGACTGCAGGGCTTGAGCCAGCACGGCGTCGGCCGAGTTGATAAAAGGCTGAATCAGGTCCATCCGCATTGACTAGGCTCCCGCGCCGGCTCCGCGTCCTGTGGTTCCATCGTCGCGCATCACGTATTTGATTACTTCGTAGAGTACTTCCGGCTTTACCGGTTTCTGCACGAAATGACGGGCGCCGCGCTGCAGAGCAGCCACAATGTTTTCCTGATAACCGACCGACGACACCATGACGATGCGGGCGCTCGGATGATCGCGGACAATCTTCTCCGCCGCTTCAATGCCTTCCATCTGCGGCATGGTGATATCCATGAGCACGATGTCGGGTGTCAGCCGCTCGTACTCGCTGATAGCAGAAACTCCGTCGCCAGCCTCGCCGATCACCTGGCCGCCAAAGGTTTCTACCATTCGAGCCAGATTTTTGCGGGCAAATACGGAGTCGTCTACGATCAAATATCGTACCGGCTGTCCGTCTTCGCTCCGCTTTACGGGCACAAAATTTTCCATGGCACTCCTCCCCCAGATATCACTTAATCACGACGTACATGCCTTCGGGTAGATAACTCTAGTTACTTCCGCTGCTGGTCGCTCGCTTGGCGTCGGGCTGATCTCCGCGGCCACGTTCGGGCGCACATTGTGACTGTAAAATTCCGGGCAACTCCTGGAGGTCCGCAACCCGCAGGGCATACCCGCGCTCGATTGCCGCTTTTGGCATGCCGTAGACCACGCAAGTTGACTGACTCTGCGCCACGGTATAGCCCCCCGCTGCCTGGATTTCGCCGAGGCCAGCTGCCCCGTCTTCCCCCATCCCCGTCATCAAAACCGCCATCGCCTGCGGGCCAAATTCTTCGGCGACGCTATGAAATAAGACGTCGACCGAGGGGCGGTGTCCGTTAACCGGTGCCTCGTCCGCCAGCACGACCACATTGCCGAGCGGAAGTTTCTTGACGCGCATGTGTCGGTTTCCGGGACAGATCAAAGCGCGTCCCGCTACCAACAAGTCACCCGATTGCGCTTCCTTGACGCGAATCGGGCAAGTCTCGTCCAAGCGCTTGGCAAAAAGCTCGGTGAAGCCGTCAGGCATGTGCTGGACTACCACGATGCTACCCGAGAAATCGGCCGGCAGTTGCGCGAAGAGATACTGCAGGGCATTCGGGCCGCCGGTGGAAACGCCGAGCGCGACGATGTGGGTGGGCGCGATGGGGCGCAACTTCGGCGGCAACTCGCCGTGGTGAGCGTCGGACGGGAGGAATTGAGTTTGCACGCCCGCACTCTGCGCCGCTGCCCGGATTTTCTTGATCAGTTCGGCGGCTATTTCCGGCATGCGCGCGGAAACATCCTCGGGCTTGGCGACGAAATCAAAGGCTCCCAGCCCCAGCGCTTTGAGCGTGATCGCTGCCCCTGCCGTGCTGTGGGAACTGACGACGATGACCGGTATTCGCCAGCGGCGCATGATTTCTTTCAGAGTGTCGATGCCGTTGAGTCCGGGCATTTCGAGATCGAGAGTGACCACGTCCGGAGACAAGTCCTCGATTTTCTTGAGGGCGAAATTGCCGTCCATCGCCGTGCCCACGACCTCGATGGAGCTATCCTGTTCGAGAATCCTCGGAATCAGCTTGCGCATCAGGGCGGAGTCATCGACCACCAGCACTCGCAAGGGCTTTCTCACGATTGCCCCGCTGCCGAACTCCGCAACTGCATCTCAGCCTTCGCGAGATGCGAAGCGGGAATGGCGTTGGAAAGCAACCCGGTCATCCGCGGGCCGGTTGCGTCGGCCCGCCCGCGCGTGAAGCGCTCGACCAAGCCAATCATGTTCAGGATCAGCACCACACGGCCATCGCCGAGGATTGAAGCTCCGCTCACCAGGTCGGTGGTGATCGACTGATCATCGAGGGCCTTGATCACCAGTTCGTCCTCGCCTTCAAGCCCGTCGACGATGACCCCGAATTTGCGTTCGCCACTGCTGATCACAAGCACGAAGATTTTGCCCCGCGAAGAGTCGGGCCCAATGCCCGGTTTCGTGCCCAACCGCAATAAGGGCAGCACGTCGTTGCGCAATTGCAGAACGTCATAATGCTCAACCTGGTGAATATCGCCTTCCGAAGCGCGGGCGATCTCGGCAACCGCGTTCAGGGGAAGTGCGTACAAGCGCTGCTCTACGCGGAACATCAGGGCGCGGATAATGGCCAGTGTCAGCGGCAGCCGCAGGCGGAAAGTCGTTCCTCGTCCCGGCGCGGTTTCGATCTGCACCGTTCCCTTGAGTCGTGCCACGACACTTTGCACCACATCCAAACCCACACCGCGGCCGGAGAGTTCAGTGATTTCTTCTGCCGTCGAGAACCCGGGTTGCAGAATCAGTTCAAGCGTCTCGTTCTCGGTCAGCCGCGCTGCCTGCTCAGCGGTCAATAATCCTTGCGAGAGGGCGCGGCCCCGTACTTTTTCCGCGTCGATGCCTGCTCCGTCGTCGGTGACTTCGATCACCACCTGGTTGCCTTGGTGATACGCGGCCAGGCGCAACATTCCTCGCGGGCGTTTGCCGGTTTTCGTTCTCTCGATTGCAGTCTCGAGACCATGTCCAATTGCATTGCGCACGAGATGCGTGAGGGGTTCGGCGATGGCGTCCAAAATACTCTTGTCGAGATCGGTTTGGCCGCCGCGCACGCTGAGTTCGACTTCTTTTCCGCACTGTAACGCTACGTCTCGCACAATCCGCGGAAAGCGGCGAAAGAGCTGATCGACCGGCACCATGCGGATCTTCATGACGGAGTGTTGCAGGTCGTTCAGAACCCGCCCTTGAAATGCCATAGCATCGGAGAATTTTCCGCGTAAGCCATCTTTTGGGAAGCGCTGTCCGAATTCGATAATGGTTTGCTGCAGCATCGATTTCGCGAGAATCAATTCTCCAACCAGATTGAGAACGCTGTCGATTCGCTCCGCGTCCACCCGCAAGAGGTTGTCGGAAGCACTCGGAATCGTTGCTGCCACCGCCGCCTCGCCTTCAACGGGCGCATGGCTGAATGGATCGGCAGGAAATCCGGCGGTGGCACCGGAGGCCTTGTCGAGAGCCGAGGCTTCTTCCGCAAAGGAGGAATCGTGGAGCTGAGGCTCCGAGTATCCGGAGGTCTTACTCGGCAACTGTGCCGCAGGTTTCTTGGAGAGCGCATGGAGAAGTTCCTCGACGTGCATATCCATAACGGTGGCATGGAGCGCGATGGTTGGGATGCTGCACTTTGCCCGGATCTGCTCCGCGGGAACCTCCGAGGCGAGCGCGGCGTCGATCTGAGTAATGGGATCGTGGCTGGCTTCCAGTGGATAAAGAGCCAAAACTTCGCCCAGACCCGAAAGTGCCAACTGGATCATCTGGCGGCCGGCAATGGGCATGGCGCATTGCGGATCGATCTGGACGGCTACGTGATAGGTGTGTCTGCCGTCTGCCAGAGCCTGGTTGATCGCAAGTTGCTCGTATTCCGACCAAGGAACTTTAATCGCCGCTGCCTTTTTCGCCTTGGCTGCCGAGGTTTTCGCGGTCTGGCCGGCAATTTTCTTTTTACCGGATCGCTGGCTGGCTTTGAGGGTGACCCGCGGATGCGCTAATTTGGCAATATCGCCGCGCAGAGATTGGGCGTTCGGAAGTTTCGTCCCCCGTTGGTAAGCTTCGAGCAAAGCGGCAAAGACGTCGGCTGCCCGCAATGCGATCTCGGGTACAAGAGACGCGGCTGCCGTATCTTCGAGGGCCAGCACGTCCTCAAACTCGTGCGACAGTTCGCTCAGTTCCCGGAATCCGCAGGCGGCAGCGTCACCCTTCAGCGTGTGCACGGTCCGTCGCAGGCTGCGCGAAGTCTCGGCATCTCCGGGCGCTTTCTCGAGCGCCATGGCTTCGTCGTTCAGTTTCTGCACAAGTTCGCCGGCACTTTCAAAAAAAAGCTGGCGAAGTTCGTTCATTCGATCTTCGGGGGGACTGCTCACATCTTCACCTCAACCCGCTGGTACGCCGTGCCGTTGTTGCGATGGACCATCTGAAATTTTTCTGTCAGTCCCAACAGGCTTTCGGCATGGCCGACCAATAGATATCCTTGTGGATTGAGGCAGCGATAAAACTTTTCGACCAACCGCTTTTGCTCGGGTTCATCGAAGTACATCATGACGTTGCGGCAAAAAATTACGTCGTTGCGCTGCGGCAGGTATTCCGTCTTTAGATTGTGAAAGTCGAAGTGCACCATTTCCTTCACATTCTTCTTGATGGCATAGCGCTCGCCAACTTTATCGAAGTAGCGCAGGCGATAGCCGTAGTCGACTCCGGCCATCTGGTGCTCACTGTACGAACCTTCTTGCGCCGTGCGCAGAACGGAGTAATTGATGTCGCTCGCCAGAATCTCGACGCGCCACGGCGCGGGCACAAGAGGTTTGGGAAGCGGCGATTCGTAAGGCAGAGGATTGCGCAAATAATGATAGGAGAGCGCATCGGCCACTTGCATGGCCATGGTGTAGGGCTCCTGGCCGGTAGAACAGCCAGCGCTCCAGATGCGCAAACTGTAATCGCGGCGGTCGCGTTTGCGGCGCAGGAGATCGTCCATGATGTCATTCTGAAACAGGTCGAGTTGCGCTTTGTTGCGAAAGAAGCTGGTTTCGTTGACGGTGAGGTTTTCCAGCAGGCGGGACAATTCCTGTTTGCCCTGCTGGCTGATGAGCAGGCGATAGTAACTATAGAAAGAGTCGAGGCGGCAATCGCGTAAGCGGCGTTGCAGCCGATCCTGCAGGAACGGGGTTCGCCGGTCGTCGAAGTGCATGCCGCACTCCTGATAGACAAGGGCTTGCAGAAGTTTGAGTTCCGCGTCGGTGAGTTCGGGTGTCTCGGCTAGATTCATGTGGGCTAGGCTCTTTTGGCTACTTTCCGGCGGACGCACTCTTCTTGTTTGGAGGCGCTCCAGATCCGGGTACCGGCGCCTTGCCACTGCTGGCTGCCGCTGGTTTTTCTGCCGTCGAGTCGCTTCCCAGTTCGCGCGCCGCCAACACCTTGCTGACATCGAGCAGAATGATGAGCCGGCCGTGATATTTGCCGAGACCGGTCACACAGTCCAAACCGCCTTCCCGCATCATGGCGGGGGCTGCTTCGATTTCGCTTTCTGGAATTTTGAGAACCTCCGACGCCGAGTCGACAATCATGCCCGCCAACCGGCCTCGATGCTCGACGACCAGGATCCGACTGCGGCGGTCGAGCGTGGCCGAGGGCTGCCCGAAACGCTTCCGCAGATCTACGACCGAAACAATCTTGCCGCGCAGGTTGATGACGCCTTCGAGATAGTCGGGCGCGTCCGGTACGGCGGTGATTTCCGGGACGCGGACGATCTCGTGAAGCGAAGTGATGGGGACGCCGTAGGTTTCGCGTCCTACCCGAAAGCCAACAATGTGCGTTTCGCGGCTCATGAATGCGACTCCTTCAACGAGTCCCGGCTGCCGTCGATCGGGCGTTGCCCGGCCGGGAAGGGTGGTTGGTGAACCGATCGTTTGAGTGTTCGTTTGAGCGATCGTTCGATCGATCATCCGGACGCAACGCGAAACGGTCCATCGAGTCGAGCAAGCCGCGCGACATCTTCGACATCTGATCGGAGGACGCGGCCAGTTCGGTCGAGCCTGAAGTGGAAGACTGGACCAGTTCGCGCATTCGTTCCATGGCCTGCACGACTGCCTGGGCTCCGGATGCCTGTTCCTCGACAGCTGAGTTGATTTCGTGGGTGATTTCGTTTAAACGGGTGGTGGCGCGGGCGATTTGAGCCGAACCGTGCGACTGCTCGTTGGTCGCGGCGCCAATCTCCTGGGCGAATTTGTAGACCTCGGTGACCACGTTTGAAATCTTGCGCAGTGCGGCGTTCAGTTCCTGCCCCAGATTCAGCCCTTCGTTCACAATGGTCGTGCTCTTTTCCATGTTGTCGACCGCTTTGCGGGATTCCTTCTGGATGCTCTCGATGAGCTCGGAAATTTCCTTGGTCGACTGCGCTGACTTCTCGGCGAGCTTGCGGACTTCATCCGCGACTACGGCGAATCCCAGTCCGTGCTCGCCAGCTCGAGCTGCCTCGATCGCGGCGTTCAGGGCTAGCAGGTTGGTCTGCTCCGCGAGATCATCAATCACTTCGACGATCTTGCCGATATCGTCGGCGCGGCCGCCGAGCGCGTCGATAATTTCGCCGGAGGAGCGAATCGTTGTGTTGATGCGATTAAGGCCATCGGTAGCTTTTTCCATGGTGCCGATGCCGCTGTGCACCTCTTCGCGTGAGCGGTTGGAAATATCGAGCAGAACCTTGGCAGTGTCAGCCACACGCTGGATCGATGTGACCATCTGGTCGATCGAGGCCGAGGTTTCGCTGACGCTCGAAGCTTGCGTCTGGGTGCTCTTTACCATGTTCTGCACGTTGACGCTCATCTCGTGCATCGTGCTGGTGACTTCATCGATAGCCGACGAGGTCTGCAGGCTGTTGCGAGCCGACTCGTCCGAAGCGCTGGCCACTTGTGTTGAAGCGGTCGCTACCTGGGAAGCGGCGTCGCGGACGTGGCGCACCATTCCCCGCAAGCCTTCGACCATGCGGATGAAAGCATTGGCCAGAGTGTCGTTCGCGGAGCGCGGACGAACCTCTACCGACAAATTACCGCCGGCGATTGCTTCCGAAACTCCCGCCATTTCCTTCAAGTACTTAACCATGGAGTCGAAGGTGCGAGCGAGTTGTCCAATTTCATCCTTACCGTGGACGTCAATTGTGTGCTCGAGATCGCCGGACTGGCCGATCTGTTCGGCGACATGAATCAACCGATCCAATGGTCCCGTGATGCCGCTGGCAGTGCGGTAGGCAATGATGATGCCGAGGCCGAGCGCGAACAGGGAGCTGATCACCGCCGCCAGAATCGTTCCGGTTGCGGCCAGTTCATCGGTATGGCGACGTTCGTCGAGGATCTTGCGGTTCTCGCGGTCAACATCGTCGAGAACGTCGCTGGAATGCGAGACCCACGAGTTGGGATCCTTCTGCAGATAGAAAATCTGCAGTTCCGCGACCGTCGCGTTCCCACTGTCCACGGCTCGCCTTTTGTCTACCATCGGATTTGCGAAATCGCTTCCCCAGGACTCCTCTAACGCCTGGACCTTGTCGAGATTGCTTTTCTGTTGTGTCGAATTCGACAGTTCCTCGGCATGGTGCAGAGCATCGGTCAACTGCCGCTCGCCGTCCGTCATCTTTTCCACGTCGCGTGTATCACCGCTCAAAAGATAGTTCTGGAGGTGAAGGCGGTTTTGCATCATCTGAAAACGTACGACCGAGGTTGCTTCCGTCATGTCGATCGATCGTTGGGCCGCGGCCTTGGTTTCATGCTCCCGTTGGACGGCGAGCAGGTTAATCGCCAGCAGCAAGAGCACTGTGGAGAGAATTATGCCGAAACTTAAGTAGAGTTTCTTGCCAATGTTCATGATTCCAACCTTCCTCATCCCATGCTTCGCGCCAGTCCCGCTCTACTGAGTCGGGTCGAAACGGAACTCCACAACCCCGGTCGACTCCAGCGGAGCGGCTTCGAAGCGCCATTTTCGAACCGCGTCGAGAGCGGCATTTGCCAGCACCGGGTGGCCCCCAACCAGCTTTGCGTCTTTCACGGTCCCGCTGGGGGTGACCGTGATCAGCACCTTCACAATCCCAGTGATGTTCATGCGCCGCGCCAGATCCGGATAGATCGGTGCGACCTTTGACTTGGGCTTGCGATTGATATCTTCCTGCGCGCCTGCGGGCACACCACCGAATGCGGACCATCCACCTACAAGAAGCAAAACCAGCGCTAACCCGCGCTTTGGGGATCGCATAAGATGACTGTCCTCCCTGATTGCTGAGCTTTGTCCTATATTCGTGTAAGGGTCCTATCACCTGGTACCAAAAGTTCGTGGTCTGAGTTACTTTGGTGACGAACTAGAAGGATCGTTCTGTACCTCTCCGTAGCGAGTTTCCTTACACATGACCTGGCGCAATGGCCCTCTACCCCTCCGCAAAACCAACCGAGAAGATCGCAGAATGAGACCGATGTATCACTTTTGTGCCGTTTCACATGTGGGCACTGCCTCAGCTATTTTCTTGACTCAATTTGAGAACGAAGCGTAGCTTCTAGGAGTAATTCAATTGTTTTCAACCGCTTAGCTTGCGATTGGTGACCACTGAATCCCTCTCTCGGAAACCCGGGTTCCAGCGATCTGTCTCAATCGGATGAGACATTTCAGCGGCTTCTGCTCGAACTCTCCCGTTCGGCTTTGCAAAACACCGATCCCAGCCAGCTGATTCAGGCGTTTTGCACGCTGAGTCGGACGTTCTTCCAGGCTTCGGGTGCTTATTTTTGGAGTCGTTTGGCGGATGGGGAGGTAGTCGGCGCTGAATGCGACGCGGCTGATTCGGGAGCCTTTCGCGGTATCCGCCGCCAGCCGAGCGATGCGTCCATTGCCATGGATGCAGTTCAAAAACGCCGTCCCTTTTTCGTCAATAATCTCGATGCGGCCCGCTATCCGTGGATTGTTTCCTGCGCGGCGCACTCGGCGCTGGCCGCTCCTTTACAGGTTTCGGGAGAGGTGATTGGCGCCATTACGTTCCTTCGGAGCGCGCCGCAAGTCGGTTTTGATGAAAGCGATCTGGCCCGCGCAACGATTATCGCCGCGCAGCTGGGTACGGCCCTCGAAGCTCTTCGGCTCAACCAACTTTCCCGCGAAGAGCGCCGTCGCGCCAGCATTTTGGTCGAAGTCGCGACGGCATTACACGGGTTGCCGGATACGGCATCGGTGGTGGAGAGTATTGCCGACCGTCTTCGCGTATTACTCCACTCTCCAGCGGTGCTGGTCTTCGTGCAGCAGGAGAAACTGTTCCGGTTGCAGGCGGTTTCCACCGGCCACGCCAGACTTGCCGAGACGATTCGGCATCGCTTTGAGCAGAATGATCTGCGTTCGCCGCTCGAGATCGCCACCCGGGCTGTTGCGGCTGGCGAGCGCATCACGGTGAGCATAGACGGGGCTTCTCATTTCGGAGCAGATTCGCCGCCCGGCGTTCTCATCGCCGCTCCCTTTCGCACCTCGCGTTCGCACGGTGCAATCCTGGTCTATCCCCGCCTGGCGCAGCCCTTTACGGGCGAAGACAAGACTCTGATTACCGCCCTTGCGGGATTCGGAGCAGTCGCGATCGCCAACGCTGAGTTATACGGCATGGCCCGCGCGCAAGCCCGTGAACTCCACGAAATTCTCGAGATTTCCTTTGAACTGGGCTCCGCCGGAAAACTCGACGAATTCATGCAAACTTCGGTCGTCCGGGCGGCCAGCTTTCTCGGCTATAAACGGTGCTTCATCGGGCTGCTGGAAGAATCCACGTTCCACATACGCTGGGGAGTGCAGGACGGCATCGCGCGGCCGGTGGACATACCGCTTTATGACGGAGTGGCGACGCGCACGCTTAAGAAGAAGACAGTGTTTGTGGCCGAGGACGCGTCGAAGACTCCTGGTGCGAATCTGGATTTCGTCCGGACTTTCAAGATCGGCCAGTTGCTGGCCGTCCCGTTGCTCGGTTCCCAGGGCGATGTGCTCGGCATGTTTGGAGTGCTCGACCGCATAGAAGCCGGGCCAATCAGCGATGAGGATGTCCGCCGCGCCCGCGCTCTAGCGGCACAGGTTGCGATTGCTCTTGAGCTGACAAGGAACCTCCACCAATCCGAAGAGCACCGCCGCCGAGCGGAGGCTCTAGTCACAATCGCGCTGGAACTGAATACGGTGCTGCATCTCCCGGAATTCATGCGCAACTTCGCGCTGCGCACCGCTGGGCTGCTCGGTGGACGATCGGTGGCTTTGAGCTTGTTTCAGACGGCAGAGAGCGAAACTATTTTGCTTTGCGGCGCTGCCGAAGTCGATGACAAAGCGTTGCTTCGCCGTTTCGGTCAGGCGCTCAGCGGGGCTTTACCAAAGTATCCAAACGATGTTGCATTTGCCCCGGCCACCGACGTATTGGGTAGCGCTCTGGCCTCGAGCCTGGGATGGGGCGATTGCACGATGGTTCGACTGAATGGTTCGGCGGGGGAACTCGTGGGTGTTCTTTGCCTTGCCGACCGAGGCGCGCCTCCGTCCAGTGAAGACCATCAATTGTTGCGAGCGATCGCCGGACATGCCAGCATCGCGCTCGAAAACGCCTGTCTCTTCACCCGCATGCAGCAGGCGAACCGGCACTGGCTCGAGATCTTCGATGCGATCAGCGACTACATTGTCGTTCACGACGAACAAAACAATATTCTGCGCGTCAATCGCTCGCTCGCGAATTTCATCGGACTGGCTCCCGATCAGTTGATTGGTGTCAACATGCGCGCGCTCGACGCTCTGACTACCGCAGCCTCCCCGCACTCTTGCCCCTTCTGCCGCTCGGGCGAGGGCCTCGATGAGTACGTACATCCTGTTCTTGAAAGCACCTACTTGATTTCCACGTCGCGGATTCATGCCGCGAGCAGCACACAGTTGCAAACCGTTCATGTGCTCAAGGACATCACCGACCGGCGCGAAGCCGAGCGCCGCTATCGCGAACTATTCAACAATATTCAGGAAGGGATTTATGTCTCCACACCGCAAGGTCGCTTTGTTGAAGTGAATGATGCTTTGGTCAGGATACTCGGCTATAGCAGCCGGGACGAGGTGCTTCAGCTCGACATTCCCACCCAAGTGTATTTTTCTCCGCAACGACGCCAGGAGTTGATGGAACGGCTCAAAGCCGAAGGCGGTATGCGGAATCAGGAAGAAGTCTTGCGGCGCAAGGACGGCTCGCCCGTTCATGTTTACATGAACTGTTTTGCCATGCGCGACCAGGCGGGAAACATTGTGCAACACCGCGGGTTGATGTTGGACGTGAGCGGGTTGCACCAGTCACAGGCCGAACTGCAAAAGGAACGCGACTTCTCGAGCAAAATTCTGAACCACACTCAGAGCCTGATTCTAGTTACTGATACTGACGGCGTAGTGAGCTACGCGAACCGGCGGTGGGGCGGACTGGGATTCCAGCAGTCCCAGCTTCTGGGGCGTTCGTTAGCCGATCTCTGCGGTTCGACGCGGCGCGCTTCGCTGCGCGAAGTCCTGACGGCAGTCTCCCGCGGACAGCAGATCGACAACTTCGATCTACCGCTATTGCGCGGCGATGGAGTCACAGGACAATTTTCCGTCAACTTCAGTCCTATCAGCGGTGAAGATGGACATGTCACCAGCATCGTGGTGGTGATGACCGACGTCACGGACTCCGCTATGCTGCGGGCCAAGTTGATGCACGCGGAGAAGTTGGCGGCCGTAGGACAACTTGTCTCTGGCGTGGCCCACGAGGTGAACAACCCTCTCACTGCGATCCTCGGATTCACGGACCTACTGATGGAAAATCCCGAGCTCCCGGAAAGCGCCCGACGTGATCTGCGGGTTATTCTGCAGGAGGCGCAACGCACCAAACAGATCGTGCAGAATCTGCTGAGCTTTGCGCGCCAGAATCCGCCGCAGCGCCAACCGGTTCATCTGAACAATATTGTGCAGCGCACCGTGCACCTGCGTTCCTACGACTTCATCAGCCATGGCGTGCAAGTGGTGGAGCGTCTGGATGAGGCTCTGCCCGCGGTAATCGGCGATTCCCACCAGTTACAACAGGTGTTTCTCAATATTTTGAACAACGCATACGATGCCGTGCGCGAGACATCCCGTCCCGCGCGGATCGAAATTATGAGCGCTCGCGTCAGCGACTTTGTGGAGATTTCGTTTCGCGATAACGGGCCCGGGATTCTCGACCCGGGAAAGATTTTCGATCCTTTTTTCACTACCAAAGATGTGGGTAAAGGAACGGGCTTGGGCCTGAGTATTTGTTATGGAATCGTCCACGAACATGGCGGTGAAATTCTCTGTCACAACAATTCCAACTCTGAAGGTGCAACTTTTGTCGTCCGACTCCCGATCGTGTCGGAGACGGCGTCTTTCGGAGCAGTCGCAGGAGTACATCCCAAATGACTCAAACTGGAACTCAGCTTGCTTGTGTACCCGTCTTGTTGATTGAAGATGAGCCGGCCGTTATGGCGCTGGTGCGCGCGGTGCTCGAAGGTCATGGATACACCGTCATTCCCACCGAATCGGGCGCAGAAGCACTGCACTTGCTCGAAAAGCACGATTTTCACGGTGTCATTTCTGATATGCGCACTCCGGGAGGAGTCGATGGCGCTCAGGTGTATGCGTGGATCGCGGCGAATCGTCCGCAACTGGCTTCGCGCCTGGTTTTCATTACGGGTGATATCGCGAACGAGGAGACCGCCGCTACGCTTCAGCGGACAGGCGCTCCATGCGTGGAAAAGCCATTTCGAGTGCACGACTTCATCACCGTGGTCGAAGAGACGCTGGGCAAGGCCATTTCTTCGTGATGCGGATCTGAAAATACGAGATTGATCGCGAGTGTTACGGAGCTCCCGTCGCTAACGACAAGCGACCGAAGTTCGAAAAGCAACGCGAACGGCCAACGATTTTATGACTCAAGACTTTCGTATACGATTGCTCATCGTTGACGATGAACCCACCATCCGCCGCCTTTGCATGACTGTCGGCGAATCACTCGGCTTCTCCTGTCTGGAAGCGGAGAGCGGCGATGCCGCCATTTTGCTACTCGAAGAACAACCGGTGCACATCGTTCTCACCGACATGGTGATGCCGCACATGTCGGGCATCGAATTTCTTGAGCGCGTCAAGCGCGGTCATCCCCGCATTGAAGTCGCCGTCATGACCGGACACGGATCGGTCGAAACGGCCGTCCAGGCAATGAAACTGGGAGCGTACGATTATATTGCCAAGCCTTTTGCGCCGCTCGATGAATTGCGTCTCTTTCTGCGCCGTATGGCCGACAAAATCCGCCTGGTTGAAGAAAACCTGTACCTCCGCGAGCGTTCTGAAACGGAAACTTCGTTACACGGCATCATTGGCAATTCGACTGGAATTCAGAACGTACTGCGGCTGATCTCCCGGCTCAAGGACACGCGCACTCCTGTGCTGATCTCGGGAGAAAGTGGAACGGGGAAGGAGTTGGTGGCGCGTGCGCTGCATTTTCGAGGCTCCTTGGCGAGCCGTCCGTTTGTAGCCGTCGACTGCGGATCATTGGTCCCCACGCTGATCGAGAGCGAGTTATTTGGCTACGAAAAAGGGGCATTTACCGGCGCGCTTCGCTCCAAACAAGGCCTACTGCAATCGGCGGATACGGGCACGATTTTCCTCGACGAAGTGGGGGAGCTTCCGCTCGAGATGCAAGCCAAGATCCTGCGCTTTCTCCAGGAAAAGGAAGTGCGCCCGGTGGGCAGCAATCAAAAAGTCAAAGTGGATGTGCGCATCATGGCGGCCACGAACCGCGATCTCGACTCCGAATACAAGAAGGGTACGTTTCGAAAGGATCTCTTTTTCCGCCTCAACGTGGTCACGATTTCCCTGCCCCCACTGCGCGAACGCCGCTCTGACATCCCGATCTTGGCCGCCTTCTTCCTGGAGCGCCTTGCCCCCGCCCGGGGTGTGCAGGTTTCGAGCGGCGCGATGAAAGCTATGCTCGCTTACGACTGGCCGGGGAACGTGCGCGAACTCGAAAATTGTCTGGAAAGGGCTGTCGCTCTGGGAGATCAACGTGTCATCGATGTTGTCGACTTGCCGCCCTCGATTGCGCATTGCGAAGCGCCAGTCACCATGGCAAACGGAGGCGCAAGGATCGAGTCGTCGGAGTCGTTCGCCCGGGCTACCGATCTAGAAGATATCGAGCGTGCCACCATTGAGCGTGTCTTCTCGCAAGTCAAAGGTGATAAAGCCCTGGCCGGAAGAATGCTGGGGATTAGCCGAGCCACGCTGTACCGCAAGCTCAAACGCTACAGCATCAGGGGACGCGAAGAATCGAATCCGCCTGCAACCTTGCAGTAAGCGCTCCCCGAACAGACAGCTGGGGAGAACACTCGGTCGACAGGGACCAGAGTCTACTAAGTGCTTGTAACCTCTAGCAGTCCCGTTCCGGAATGAGACCCCAGTTTCATTCTGAGATCGGTTCTTTGCGATCGAGGACCAACAATCGGTTCCGGGAATTACCTTTTCTGCTGATTTGCCAATCCTTTGTTCGACTTGTTCGGAGGGTCATGTCCTTCAAGTCTTTGGACTAACCCGTGCACCGCGCTATGCTGAGAAAGCAGATCGGGTTCCACGGCGGCGCTGCGAAGCCGGAAGTAGGAGAGACTCGGTTGCTTAGGTTATTGTAGGTCGAGGTCTAACGTGCCCAACCACGCAATCGCTCGCGCTTTTGAAGAAGACATGGTCAGTCGTTTGGCTCGTTTTTTTCCCGAAGCCACACGCGTGAAAATTCCCATTAAACTCAGCCGCGCTGCCGGTGCTGAAAATGAGAAGGGGAGTGGCCACGGCAAGGGTCAGAATCACGATGATGGCGTGAATGTTTTCTTTCAGAACACGGTCATCGAGTTTGGCACTGCCCACGAAGTCTTGTTCGCGGTAGACCACCCCTTGGAGTTTGCCGATCGCGTTCTCGTCGAAAGTAATGACGGCTCGCTTTGCGCTGAAGCCTCGGTGGTTGCCGTTCAATATCACTCGCAGCGCACAGTGGTTGCCGCTCGCTTTTTAAAAAATGTACCGAATTGGATCGTGAAATCATGACTGCACCTGTTCAGAAACCCGCCGGTCTTTCGCTTGAGGAAAAGGGTATTACTTTAACCGCGCTGCAATCTATTTATGCTGCCCTGGTGCGCGAATTTGTAATCGATGTCGGGGCGTGTCCGGTCGATGAGAGCTTTTCGTGCTCGTCCGAGTCGGTGACGTTGGCCACGGCGTGGTTCGAGCGGGTCGACTCGCAGATACAAGTTCACCAGTTGCGCCAATTTCTGCAAACGACTCCTCTCGCGAACGAGGTCGTCTTGCGGCATCTTCTTGTGCACCACATGCAGAAGACGGCGAAGTCCACGAGCGACCGCGATAAGACAGACTTTCTTCTGGTGCAGTATTTTTCCCTGTGCGCGCCCTCGGGTATGGACGACGTGGACGTCGATCTCGATTACGTCTCCCAAGTGCTCGAGCCGGTGCTCGGTCTCCAGCAGACGACGCTGCCCACATGGCTCAGTTCCCTGGAAGCAATTTTGCAATCGGCCGCCCGCTCTAAACGTCTTAGCGAACTGCTTCACAGTGGCACCCTTGAACAGGGCCGCAAACTCAAGACGCAGAGTGCCGCCCGCTATTTTGAGCCGGCGGCGATGGTTGCTTTCACCCGCTTCAGCTTTATGATCCGGCGGATATTCTTCCGCCTCATGCACGATGACCTCAACGCGATTCAGGACGGCCTGCGCGAATTGGAACGGCGAGGTGTGGCGACTATCGATTGCCGTCGCGCTCAGTTCTCGGCCGAGGAGCCGATCGGACGTTTGCGGATGATCTGCCAATCTTGGAAGGTGATGTTTCACGCCGAATATTCGTCGGGTCAGCCGCTACGCATGTTGGTCGATCTGCGAGCGGCGGTCGATGATGCGCTGCAAAATGGAGCTCGCAAGAATCCTCTGGCTAAGAGCGCTGCGGCTTCTTCCCCGAAGTCCGGCGCGTTAGCAAAGTAAGTGCTCTTTGTTCAGGATGCGCACGTAGGGTTTTGCATACGCGAGTCGCTCGCTACCGATTGACCGTGTGCCGAGATCCACATTCGCCACCGTCCCCAAACGTTAGGAGTCCCGTAAACTCGATGACCAGCCGCCCAACCGTTCAGATTCTAGCGAGCGATCCGGCGTTCGCGCGCCAGATCACGACCCATTGACCCCAGGTACCGGCTCATTCCGACGGTCCGGAATTTGTCATACTCGAAGACGGTTTTACGCGCGGGTTGGAAGGAAGCAACTACGATTTGGCCATTGCCGATGCTTGCTCGATCGAAAAGAAAGACGACAAACGTAAGCTTCCGAACAAGACCCTCAACAAAGGGCTAAGACTCGCGCTGGCCGCGAGTAGTCGACCGGCGCTTGTGGTTCACTCTGATCCGTCACGCGAGTTCTACAACATTCAGGGGCGGTCATTGACCTGCGCTGAGAACGTGGACTTTGGCCCGCGATTGCCGGTCTCTTAGGGCGCGAGATTCTGCGGCGTGAGCAGGCAGAACACTCCTCCCGCACTGCGAACAAGACTCGTGCCGCCGCGGAGAAGCCGTCCTCGGTCGCTACATGGTCGAGATGCGGACGAATATCAACAACGCGCTAACCACCGTTCTGGGGAATGCCGAACTGCTTGAGCAGGAACCCGGCCTGCCGATCTCGGTGCAGTTACACGCCCATGCGATCCGCAGCATGGCCATGCGCCTACACGAAATCTTCTGCCGGTTTTCTTCCCTAGAGAAAGAACCGAGCGCGGGAATCGTAATCTCAATCCGAGAGGGGCGAGCACAGCTTCTGGCAGGTAACGAAGAGAAAACGGGGGTTCAGAAGGCATTCGGGAGAAATTGTGTCCGGCATGCGAACCAGAAAATGGAATTCAAGCCTTAGACTCTTGGGCGTGCTCACCTTTCACAGGCTTCGCGTTTTCAGAATTCTTTCTGGGAAAAGCACTGGAGGGTGATGGATAAGAAACGGATTAACTAATACCCGCGCCTTTGGCAATCTGGGAGGGGTGTAGCGCTTCGCGCACTTTCGCCAGCAGTGCTTGCAGCGTGAACGGTTTTTCAAGCAGGATGATCCCTGGGTTCAGAATTCCTTGTTGCGCGATCAGGTCGCTGGTATAGCCGGACATGTAGAGTACCTTGAGGTTGGGCCACTGTTCGAGCAGTCTTTCCGCTAGCGTTCGCCCGCTCGCTCCCGGCATAACAACGTCGGTGAGCAACAGATCGATCTTTGCGCCGTGTTGTCGAAAGAGTTCCGTGGCAGCGGCAGCGTTGGCAGCTTCCAGAATGGTGTACCCGTGGCTCTCGAGGCAAGTATGAGCTAACTTGCGTAGAGGCGCTTCATCCTCGACCACGAGAATTACCTCCGCGCCGGTCGGCAGGGTAAGGTTTTCGATCGGCAGCAACGCAGGTACAGCGGTCTCGACCCGCGGGAAATAAATTTTAAATGTTGTTCCCTTCGCCGGTTCGCTGTAAATCCCTATGTAGCCGTCGTTCTGTTTCACGATGCCATAGACTGTCGATAGACCCAAACCTGTACCCTTTCCCACTTCCTTGGTGGT